>OLGZ01000174.1_pt1 | contig 60694 bp, 50 predicted proteins | sample 1605981 | NCBI WGS metagenome assembly OLGZ01 (sample SAMN03283291) | human gut metagenome | biome: human-associated habitat; material: feces | host: Homo sapiens | place: Peru | collected 2012
GCGATTTAAAATGGCGAGATGCGTTGCTGGTCGCACATCGTGTGAACAGTAACAACATTTCTGCAACGGTACGGAACAGATGCGATTGGAAGGAAATGAATGAGAAAGAAGCAATGGATGGCGGCGGCTCTTATGGGGCTTGCAGTTATTCTTGTCGGCGTGGGTTCCGGCAACGTGAAGACAAGACAGACGAAGAAAGACAAGCAGGAAACCACGCAGATTGTCAGTGGAGTTCAGATTGTTACAGAAGACGGAAAGAAGTACTATGACTTCCAGGATGTGAAAGAAAATAATTACAGAGCAAGGCTTCTGGATCAAGTCCCGAGGAATTCTTATGATTTTAGCAATCTGGCATTAGATGAAGAGACAGGATATCTTTCATATAAAGATACGAAGGGAAAGGTGTCAGCGAAAAAGGGAATTGACGTTTCGGAATTCCAGGGAGAGACGATCGACTGGCAGCAGGTGAAGGAAAGCGGAATCGAATTCGTGATTGTAAGACTTGGATACCGTGCATATGGAGAGAGTGGCGCGTTAGTTGAAGATGCCATGTTTGAACAGAATGTACAAGGCGCATTGGATGCCGGTCTGGAAGTCGGTGTCTATTTCTTTTCCCAGGCAATCTCAGCAACGGAGGCAGTCGAAGAGACTGACTTTGTTTTGGAACATATCCAGCCGTATCAGATTACAGGACCTGTTGTCTATGACACAGAAGAAATCAAAGATGATACAGCAAGAACAGATCAGAATACAAGGGAAGACTTTACGAATTTTTGTAAAGTCTTTTGTGACGGAGTGAAACAGGCTGGATATCAACCGATGATTTATGCTAATATGAAATGGATGGCATTTACCTTGAAGATGGAAGAGCTGACAGAATATGATTTCTGGTATGCGGATTATCATGAACTTCCGCAGTGTCCATATGATTATAAGATGTGGCAGTACAGTGAGGCCGGTACGGTTCCGGGAATTCGTGCAAGCGTAGATTTAGATTTGTGGTTTCAGGAGGAAAACTAGATGAAGTGGAATAAATTCAGATTGAAGACAACAACAGAGGCAGAGGATATTGTGAGCAGTATGCTGGCAGATCTTGGGATTGAAGGTGTTGAGATTGAGGATAAGATCCCGCTGACAGAGTCTGATAAAGAGCAGATGTTTGTTGATATTTTACCGGAGATCGAGGCAGATGACGGCGTGGCTTACTTAAGCTTTTATCTGGAAGAGGATGAGGACAAAGAGAAAGTTCTGGCAAATGTGAAGAAAGAACTGGAAGAGATGTCTGCTTATGTGAATGTCGGTGCCTGTGAGATTGAAGAGTCTCAGACAGAGGATGTAGACTGGGTGAATAACTGGAAGAAGTATTTCCATCAGTTCTATGTGGATGATATTCTGATCATTCCATCCTGGGAGGATGTGAAGCCTTCGGATGAAGATAAGATGGTGATCCATATTGATCCGGGTACAGCATTTGGCACAGGAATGCATGAGACAACACAGCTTTGTATCCGTCAGATCAGAAAGTATACAACAGAGACAACAAAGATCCTTGATGTGGGATGCGGAAGTGGAATTCTTGGAATGCTTGCATTGAAGTTTGGAGCAGAGCATTCTGTTGGAACTGATCTCGATCCGTGTGCAATCGATGCAACTTATGAGAATATGGAAAACAACGGAATTTCCAAAGATAAATATGAAGTAATGATCGGAAATATTATCGATGACAAAGAAGTTCAGGATAAGGTTGGATATGAGTGCTACGATATTGTGGCAGCGAATATCCTTGCACCGGTTCTTGTGGAACTCACACCGGTGATCGTGAACCAGCTGAAACCAGGCGGAATCTATATCACAAGCGGAATTATCGATGACAAAGAAGAGATGGTGAAAGAAGCTGTTGCGAAAGCCGGACTGGAACTTCTGGATGTTACACATCAGGGCGAATGGGTATGTGTGACAGCGCGCAAGAACGCATAAGGAGAAACAAGATGCAGCATTTTTTTGCAGATCCATCCTGTGTGGACGGAGAACAGATCCGTCTGGCAGGAAGTGATGTGAATCATATGAAGAATGTACTCCGCATGAAACCCGGTGAGGAAGTGTGGGTCAGTGATGGAGAAGGAATGGATTACTTCTGCAGTGTGGAAGGTTATGAGGAGAAGGAAGCAGTCCTTCGTGTTGTGAAAAAAGAAGTGTCTCAGACAGAGCTGGCTTCCCGTCTGATCTTATTCCAGGGACTTCCGAAAGGGGATAAGATGGAATGGATCGTGCAGAAGGCAGTAGAGCTTGGAGCTTATCGTATTGTTCCATTTGCGGCAAAGCGTTCCGTTGTGAAACTGGATCAGAAGAAAGCAGGAAAGAAGAGAGAACGCTGGCAGGCAATCGCCAAGGGGGCTGCGGAACAGTCAAAGAGAGGGATTGTGCCACAAGTGCAGGATGTGATGAGCTTTCAGGAAGCGATGAATTACGCGAAAGAGCTGGATGTAGTGCTTGTTCCTTATGAACTGCAGGAAGGGATGAAAGCAACAGAAGCTGTCATAAGTAAGATTGAACCGGGACAGTCTGTCGGTATCTTTATCGGACCGGAAGGCGGGTTTGACGAGAACGAGATCGAGCAGGCGAAAGAGGCCGGAGCAGTTCCTATCACACTTGGAAAGCGTATTTTAAGAACAGAGACAGCAGGACTTACAACATTGTCAATTCTGATGTATCATTTAGAATGCCGGGAACAGTTGGACGATAAAAACATAAGATAATAGAAAGACATTGCCGGTTGCAGACGCCTGTGAACGGTAACAGAGTTAGAAAAGGGAAGATAAAATGGAAGCATATTTGGATAATTCAGCCACAACCAGAGCATATCCGGAAGTGGGAGATCTTGTATATAAAGTAATGTGTCAGGATTATGGCAATCCATCCTCCATGCACCGAAAAGGTGTAGATGCGGAGCACTATGTAAAGGAAGCCAAGGAAACGATCGCAAAGGTTCTTAAGGTAAATGCGAAAGATATTTACTTTACATCAGGAGGAACAGAGAGTGATAATCTTGCACTGATCGGATGTGCAAGAGCGAACAGAAGAGCAGGAAATCATCTGATCACGACTTCGATCGAACATCCGGCAATCTTAAATACAATGCGTTATCTGGAAGAAGAGGAAGGCTTCCGTGTGACATATCTTCCGGTAGATGCGAGTGGAAGAGTGAATCTGGATGCATTGAAAGAAGCACTTTGCCCGGAGACAATTCTTGTATCTGTTATGTATGTGAACAATGAGGTTGGAACACTTCAGCCGATTGATGAAGCAGTAAAGATTGTAAAAGATTATAATTCTTCTATTCTTTTCCATTCGGATGCAGTGCAGGGATTTGGAAAATATCACATTTATCCAAAACGTCAGAAGATCGATCTGTTAAGTGCGAGCGGACATAAGATTCATGGACCGAAGGGAACAGGTTTCCTCTATGTGGGCGAAAAGGTGAAGATTAAACCGATTCTTTTCGGAGGAGGACAGCAGAAGGATCTTCGTTCCGGTACAGAAAATGTTCCGGGAATCGCAGGGCTTGGACTTGCGACAAAGATGATCTACAATGATCTGGATATGAAAGTAGCTCTGATGCGTGAGCTGAAGGAGTATTTTATTGAGCAGGCAGGAAAGATTGAGAATACAACAGTTCATGGTCTGAAAGATGAAGGAAGTGCACCGCATATCATCAGTCTTGGAATTGCAGGAATCCGAAGTGAGGTTCTGCTTCATACACTGGAAGACAAAGGTATTTATGTCTCATCAGGATCTGCATGTGCATCGAATCATCCGGCAGTAAGCGGCGTTCTCAGAAGCATTGGGGCGGCACAGGAATATCTGGATGCGACGATTCGTTTCAGTATGTCAGAATTTACTACAAAAGAAGAAATTGACTACACGCTGGAAACACTATATAATTGTATACCGATGCTGAGAAAATATACGCGTCATTAATTGACGGTGATCAATAAAGGAGAAAAAGCATGAAATTTCATTCATTTTTGATAAAATACGGTGAGATCGGAATTAAGGGAAAGAACCGTTATATCTTTGAAGATGCACTGGTACGTCAGATCCGTTATGCGCTGCAAGGTGTAGACGGAGAATTCCTTGTACACAAATGTCACGGAAGAGTCTATGTGGATTGTGATGGAGATTATGATTTTGATGAGACAGTAGAAAGCCTTCAGAAGGTATTTGGTATTGTCGGAATCTGTCCGGTAGTCCGTGTACCGGTGGCTGAACTGGCACAGCTGAGAAAAGATGTTGTAGCTTATGTAGATGAGGCTTACGAAGAGAAGAATATGACTTTCAAGGTTGATGCAAGAAGAGCAAAGAAGAGCTATCCGGCGAATTCTATGGAGATCAACTGTGAAGTCGGAGAAGCAATCCTGGATGCATTTCCGGAGATGAAAGTAGATGTTCATAAGCCGGAACTTCGTATCAATGTGGAGATCCGTGAAGAAGTCTATATCTATTCCAGAATTATTCCGGGACCGGGAGGTATGCCGATCGGGACAAACGGAAGCGCAATGTTGCTTCTGTCAGGAGGAATTGACAGTCCGGTTGCCGGATATATGGTATCCAAGCGTGGTGTTGAACTCGAGGCAACTTATTTCCATGCACCACCGTACACAAGTGAAAGAGCAAAAGAGAAAGTAGTTGATCTTGCAAGACTTGTTTCTGCTTATTCAGGACCGATCAAGCTTCATGTTGTCAACTTTACAGATATTCAGCTTTATATCTATGAGAAGTGTCCGCATGATGAACTGACGATCATTATGCGTCGTTACATGATGAAGATCGCAGAACATTTCGCAAAGAAAGACGGATGTCTTGGTCTGATCACAGGAGAGAGTATCGGTCAGGTAGCAAGCCAGACAATGCAGAGTCTTGCTGCGACGAATGCAGTATGTACACTTCCGGTTTATCGTCCGCTGATCGGATTTGATAAGAAGGATATTGTAGAAATTTCTGAGAAGATCAATACTTACGAGACTTCAATCCAGCCATTTGAGGATTGTTGTACAATTTTCGTTGCAAAACATCCGGTGACAAAGCCGAATATTGAACGAATTGAGAAGTCTGAGCTGAACCTTGCAGAGAAGATTGACGAACTGATGCAGACAGCAATTGACACTGCTGAGATCATTGAAGTGAAACAGGGAGAATAATAGGTAGAGAATATCCTGGAAAAAGAAAAGCTGCTCCGACGGAACAGCTTTTCTTTACTCCATGTTGAAGATGAAAAAATGCGGATGATTTATAAAAATCAGATCCGCATGAATCGTATTCAGATAGAATTATTTGATGATGTAAGCATCAAGAGCAGCAAGAATGTCATCAACATTGCTGTCAGCGTGGATGTTCAGGTCGATCGGTTTGGAAAGATCAAGGCTGAAAATACCCATGATTGATTTGGCATCTATAACATATCTTCCGGATACTAAATCGAAATCATTATCATATTTTGTGATAGTGTTAACGAATGATTTGACTTTGTCGATTGAGTTTAATGAAATCTGTACTGTTTTCATTTGAAATCCCTCCTTGAATTATACAATAAAGTTGGCTTCTAAGCCTAGGTATATTCTACGGGATGCAGGTTCAAAAGTCAAGAAATTAACGAGATAAAAGGAAAAAAGAGGTAGAAATAAATGAAGAAAGCAGCACTGCATAATTTGGGATGCAAAGTAAATGCCTATGAGACAGAAGCCATGCAGGAAATGCTTGAAAAAGCAGGATATGAGATCGTTCCTTTCAAGGAAGGGGCAGACCTTTATGTGATCAATACATGTACTGTTACAAACATTGCGGATCGCAAGTCAAGACAGATGCTACACCGGGCGAGAAAGATGAATCCGGATGCAGTTGTTGTCGCTGCAGGATGTTATGTCCAGGCGAAGGAAAAAGAGATTCAGGTGGATGATTGCATTGACATTGTGCTTGGTAATAATAAGAAGCAGAATCTGATCGAAGCATTGGAAGAGTATGAAAGAACACACAATGCAGATTGTAACGTAACAGAAAATGAAAAGAATACAAAGAACCAGGAAAACGACAGAAAAGCAGAGATCAAGATGGAAGAGATCGGAAAAACAAAAGAGTACGAGAATCTTCACCTGACGAAGCCGGGAGATCATACAAGGGCTTATATTAAAGTTCAGGATGGATGTAATCAGTTCTGCACGTATTGCATCATTCCATATGCCCGTGGAAGAGTCCGCAGCCGTTCCATGGAAGATGTGCTTGATGAAGTATGTACATTGGCAGATAACGGATATAAGGAAGTTGTACTGACAGGAATTCATCTGAGCTCATACGGAATTGATTTTGATAAAGAATATCACCTTCTGGAATTGATCCGGGCAGTTCATGAGATTGACGGAATTGAAAGAATCCGTCTTGGCTCTTTGGAACCTGGGATCATTACAGAAGAATTTGCAGAAGGGATTGCAAAGCTTCCGAAGATGTGTCCACATTTCCACCTGTCTTTGCAGAGCGGATGTGATGCAACATTAAAGCGTATGAACCGTAGATATACAAGCAGCGAATATGCGGAAAAATGCGAACTTCTCAGAAAATACTTCCCGAATCCGGCATTGACAACCGATGTGATCGTGGGATTCCCGGGAGAGACAGAAGAAGAGTTCAAAGAGTCATATGATTTTGTGAACAGCATAGATTTTTATGAGACACATATATTTAAATACTCCCGACGTGAGGGAACAAAAGCAGCTGTGATGCCGGATCAGGTAGACGAACAGATCAAGGCGAAGAGAAGTGCACAATTGATTGAACTTGGTGAGAAAAAGCGTGCAGCATATGAGCAGAGTTTCCAGGGAAAAGAAGTGGAAGTGCTTGTGGAAGAGGATCTGGAACTGAATGGAAAAGAAGTACAGACAGGTCATACAAAAGAATATATGAAAATTGCACTAGAGACAAATGAAAATCTCAAGAATAGTATCGTAAAAGTTCAAATTGGGAAGGATTCGCAAATTATACATTGAATTTTGAATTCGGTTATATTAGAATTATAAGTAGGGTTTCTGGGTTTCCAGAGCGTTTTGCGCTGTTTGACAGAACAACAGCAAAGCCCTTCGGAAGAAGGAAATAGATACAAGAAAGAGAAGGAGGAAGAAAGATGAGTGATTTAAGTAGTACTCAGTTCTTTCAGGTAGAGCCGGGTCCGCAGATTTCTGCAAAGGATATTTTTGAGATCGTATACAAGGCTCTGAAAGAAAAAGGATACAATCCGGTGAATCAGATCGTTGGATATATCATGTCAGGAGATCCGACATACATTACAAGCTTTAACGGAGCAAGAAGCCTGATCATGAAGGTGGAACGTGATGAACTGGTAGAAGAACTGTTGAAAGCGTATATTGAGCATAATGCGTGGGAATAATCAGACAATGAGAGTAATGGGACTGGACTATGGGACGAAGACCGTAGGTGTTGCGATCAGCGACCCGCTCGGACTTACGGCCCAGGGAATTGAGACAATACAACGGAAAGAGGAGAACAAGCTGCGCCGTACCTGTGCGAGGATTGAAGAATTGATCAAAGAATATCAGGTAGAGAAGATCGTGCTTGGATTTCCAAAACATATGAATAATGATATCGGGGAGCGTGCACAGAAGTCATTGGAATTTCGTGACATGCTGGTTCGTCGTACAGGACTGGAAGTGATCATGTGGGACGAGAGACTTACGACAGTAGCGGCAGAGCAGACACTGATCGAGAGTGGTGTGAGAAGAGAGAACAGAAAGCAATATGTCGATAAGATTGCTGCTGTGTTCATTCTCCAGGGATATTTAGATTCGATTTATATGCAGAAAACAGCAGAATAGAGGAAAATCATATGGAAAAGGCAAAGTTTACTTTCAGTGATGGAAGTGGAGCAGATGAGTTCTTTGTACTTGAAGAGACGAAGATCAATGGTTCAGCGTATATTCTTGTAGTTGATTCAGAAGAAGACGACGCGGAATGCCTGATTCTCAGAGAAGTTGAAGAATCAAAAGACGCAGAGAAGACGTATGAGATCGTGGAAGACGATACAGAACTGATGGCAGTTTCCAAAGTGTTTGAGGAATTGCTGGAAGACGTCGATATTGAGATGTAATTACATGAAAGAAATACGAATGTAAGAGAAACTGCAGACAGGAATACTTTTCTCACTTTTGCAGAAGTGTAAGAAAAAAGTCTGGAGTTCTTTTTACAATATAGATAGGAGGCAGACAGATGGAGGCAGATAAGACACAGAAGCTTCTGAAAGAGAAGTTAAAGGAAAAGGGGCTGAAGGTGACTCACCAGAGACTGCTTGTTCTGTCCGTACTTGAAGAGAACAGTGGGAGTCATATGACAGCGGAAGATATCTATGATCTGGTATCAGAGGATTATCCGGAGATTGGGCTTGCCACAGTATACAGAACATTACAGCTTTTGTGGGATATGCAGCTGGTAGACAGGATTAATTTTGGGGATGGATGTGTGCGCTATGAGATCGGACATTTACTGAATGGGGAGACAAAGCACAATCATCATCACCTGATTTGTAAGAGATGTAACAAGGTGATGCCGTTTGATGACGACCTTCTGGAGAGCCTGGAAGATCATATCGAGAAGGCAACCGGCTTCCATGTCCTGGACCACGAACTGAAATTCTACGGACTGTGTAAAGACTGTATGAAGAAACAGAGATAGTGGAGGTGTATATTTTTTGAAAAAACAGAATAATGGAAAATTGCGTATCATACCGCTTGGAGGTCTGGAACAGATCGGTATGAACATTACTGCCTTTGAGTATGAAGACAGTATTGTTGTTGTAGACTGCGGTCTTGCATTCCCGGAAGATGATATGCTTGGAATCGACCTTGTAATTCCGGATGTGACTTATCTGAAAGATAATATTTCCAAGGTGAAGGGATTTGTTATCACACATGGACACGAGGATCATATCGGTGCGTTGCCGTATGTGCTCAAAGAGATCAATATTCCGATCTATACGACTAAGCTTACAATGGGAATTATTGAGAACAAGCTGAAGGAGCATAACCTGCTTCGCGGAACAAAGAGAAAGGTTGTGCGTCATGGACAGTCGATCAATCTTGGAAAATTCCGGATTGAATTTATCAAGACAAACCACAGTATCCAGGATGCGTCTGCATTGGCAATCTATTCACCGGCAGGTGTTGTTGTCCACACAGGAGACTTTAAGGTTGATTATACTCCGGTATTTGGAGATGCAATCGATCTGCAGCGTTTTGCTGAGATCGGTAAGAAAGGCGTGCTGGCACTGATGTCTGACAGTACGAATGCAGAGCGAAAAGGATTTACGCAGTCAGAGCGTACAGTAGGTATCACATTTGATCACATTTTTGCAGAGCATCAGAATACAAGACTGATCATTGCAACATTTGCTTCGAATGTTGACCGTGTACAGCAGATCATCAATTCTGCTTATAAGTATGGCAGAAAGGTTGTTGTAGAAGGTCGTAGTATGGTGAATATCATTTCTACAGCATCTGAACTGGGATATCTGAATGTACCGGAGAACACACTGATCGAGATCGATCAGATGAAGAATTATCCACCGGAGAAGATGGTTCTGATCACAACAGGAAGTCAGGGAGAATCTATGGCTGCGCTGTCCAGAATGGCAGCTGACGTGCACCGTAAGGTTACAATTCAGCCGAATGATACGATCATTTTCAGTTCCAACCCGATTCCTGGAAATGAGAAATCGGTTTCACGTGTGATCAACGAACTCTCTGCAAAGGGAGCAGAAGTTATTTTCCAGGATGCCCATGTATCAGGACATGCCTGTCAGGAAGAATTGAAGTTGATCTATTCTCTCGTAAAACCGAAATATGCGATTCCGGTGCATGGTGAATACCGCCATCTGAAAGCAAACGCAGGTGTTGCGAAGAGCCTTGGAATTCCGAAGGAGAATGTATTTATTATGCAGTCCGGTGAAGTACTTGAATTGTGTGATGATTACGCCAAAGTTGTAGATAAGGTTCATACAGGAGCAATTCTGGTAGACGGACTTGGTGTTGGAGATGTTGGAAATATCGTTCTTCGGGACAGACAGCATCTTGCAGAAGATGGTATCATTATTGTGGTTCTTACATTAGAGAGAAGAACGAACCGTCTGCTTGCAGGACCGGATATTGTATCAAGAGGATTTGTCTATGTCAGAGAGTCAGAAGAGCTGATGGATGATGCGAGAAAGGCTGTTTCAGAAGCCCTTGAGAAATGTCTGAAAGGAAGACACACAGACTGGAATAAGATCAAGCTTGTGATCCGTGATGCAATGAATGACTATATCTGGAAGAAGACAAAGAGAAGACCAATGGTGATCCCGATCATCATGGATGTGGATGTGTAAGATATGATAGTAGATGAACGTATTATTACATTCATCAATTCTATGGATACAGAGAACAGTGAAATACTGGAGACGATTGAACAGGAAGCTCTGGCGTCGGATGTACCGATCATCCGGCGGGAGATGCAGAGCTTTCTGGAAGTTCTCCTTTTAATGAAAAAACCTATGCGCGTTCTGGAAGTCGGAACTGCCGTAGGTTTCTCTGCGTTATTGATGAGTGATTATCTGCCGGAAGGTGGACATATAACAACAATAGAGAATTATGAGAAGAGAATCCCGATTGCCAGGGAGAATTTCCGCAGAGCGGGAAAGGAAGATAAGATCACTCTGATCGAAGGAGATGCGACAGAAGTACTTGCAGAACTGGAAGGAACTTTTGATTTTATCTTTATGGATGCCGCGAAAGGGCAATATATCCATTATCTTCCGAATGTACTGCGGTTGCTTTCGGATGGGGGCTGCCTTGTATCAGACAATGTGATGCAGGATGGAGATATCATAGAATCCCGTTTTGCGGTAGAACGCAGAAATCGTACAATACATGCGAGAATGCGGGAATATCTGTATGAATTGAAACACAGAGAGGATCTGGTCACATCGATTATTCCGCTTGGAGATGGTGTGGCAGTGAGCATAAAACAAGGAGTAGAAAAATGAGTAGACCGATCGAACTATTGATCCCGGCGAGCAGCCTGGAAGTGTTAAAGACAGCTGTAATCTTCGGTGCTGATGCAGTATATATCGGAGGAGAAGCATTTGGATTGCGTGCGAAAGCAAAAAATTTCTCCATGGAAGAAATGAAAGAGGGAATAGAATTCGCACATGCACATAATGTAAAAGTATATGTTACAGCGAATATCCTTGCCCATAACGATGATCTCGAAGGGGTAAGAGAATATTTTGAAGAGTTGAGAGAGATTAAACCTGATGCACTGATCATTGCAGATCCGGGAGTGTTTGAGATCGCAAAAGAAGTATGTCCTGAGATTGAGCGTCATATCAGTACACAGGCGAATAACACAAACTATGCAACTTACAACTTCTGGTATCGTCAGGGCGCAAGCCGTGTGGTTTCAGCAAGAGAATTGTCTCTGAAAGAGATTAAGGAGATCAGAGAAAGAATTCCGGAAGATCTTGAAATTGAGACATTTGTCCATGGAGCAATGTGTATCTCTTATTCAGGACGCTGTCTTCTGAGTAATTATTTTACAGGAAGGGATGCGAACCAGGGCGCATGCACACACCCATGCCGTTGGAAGTATGCAGTAGTCGAGGAAAAGAGACCGGGAGAATATCTGCCGGTCTATGAGAATGAGCGTGGAACTTACATCTTTAATTCAAAAGATCTTTGTATGATCGAGCATATTCCGGAATTGATCGATGCAGGAATTGACAGTTTTAAGATTGAAGGACGAATGAAAACAGCACTTTACGTTGCAACAGTGGCGAGAACTTACCGGAAGGCAATTGACGATTATCAGAAAGATCCAGAACTTTATAAGAAAAACATGCCATGGTATCTGGATCAGATCTCAAACTGTACTTACCGTCAGTTTACAACAGGTTTCTTCTTTGGAAAACCAGATCACGAGACACAGATCTATGACAATAACACATATATCCGTGAGTATACTTATCTTGGAATTGTCGGGGCAGTTGAGAACGGGCTTGCAAGAATTGAACAGCGCAATAAGTTCTCTGTAGGTGAGACGATTGAGATCATGAAGCCGGACGGAAGTAATGTTGAGGCAAAGGTTCTCCGGATCCTGAATGAGGATGGAGAGGAACAGGAGAGCGCACCACATTCAAAGCAGGTTCTTCATGTAGAACTGAGCGAGACACCGGCTCAGTATGATCTTCTCAGAAGACAGGAAGAGGATAAGGAAGTAAATTCTTAGAAGATTTCTGGAAAGATTAGAAATATTGTCGGAGTTTTCCGATTGCACTTTTTTCAATACGTGATACATAGGAGCGGGAGATGCCCAGTTGTGCGGCAATCTCCCGCTGTGTGTATTCTTCCCCCTGATAGAGTCCATATCGCATTTTCAGTACAAGTTTTTCTCTTGGAGAAAGTTCATTTTCCAGTTTTTCATAAAGTTTTTGAATATTGTCTTTCAAATGAATCCGTTCCGGAATATCTGCTTCCGCAGATTCGATGATATCGTAGAGGTTGACTTCATTTCCTTCCCGATCTGTGCCGATCGGCTCATAAAGAGAGATCTCATGACTGCATTTTTTCCTGGCACGCAGATACATCAGGACTTCATTTTCTACACAGCGGGAGGCATAAGCAGCCAGACGATTTCCCTTTTCGGGGTCAAATGTGATCACAGCCTTAATAAGGCCGATCGTGCCAATGGAAATCAGATCTTCCGGATCCTCACTGGCATTATGGTATTTTCGTACAACATGGGCAACGAGACGGAGATTGCGTTCGATTAAAATATGCTTGGCTTCCAGATCGCCCTCAGTGTATCTCTGAATGTATTTTTTCTCTTCCGCCGGAGTGAGGGGATTAGGAAATGCTTTCAAGACGGCACCTCTGGATGCATTTAATATAGTTTATGAAAAAAAGTAGAAATTGTGCTTTTCCACATGTTCAAGTTCATGAAAACGGATTGACAAATCAGTATCCGGAAGTTATGATATCTATACATTCTCGGAATGTCAGTTCCGAAAATCAAATCCGGCTGATTCAGCCAGAATTTCAGCAGCTTACAATGGGGTGTAAGAAAAGCAGGTGCGCTTGTGACTGGAAAAAGGAAGGAGCGCATATGAGTTTTAGTACAGTAAAATCCGCGGCAATGGAAGGACTTGCGGTAGAAATGGTCTATGTGGAGGCGGATGTCAGTAATGGACTTCCGATTTTTCACATGGTGGGATATCTGTCGTCAGAGGTGAAGGAAGCAGCAGAACGCGTGCGGTCTGCAGTCCGGAATTCCGGGCTTGAATTTCCGGCGAAACGTGTAGTGATTAATCTTTCACCGGCAACAATGAGGAAAAGAGGAGCATCGTTTGATCTTCCAATCGCAGTGGCAATTCTGACGTCACTTGGCGTTTTGCAACAGAATAGAAGAGTGAAAGACTGTATGATCATTGGAGAACTTGGATTGGATGGACAAGTCAGAAAGGTTCCCGGGATTCTTTCGATGGTATCAGAGGCAAAAGCACGAAAAGTCACAAGCTGTATTGTTCCGAGAGAAAATGAAAAGGAAGCAGAACTTGTAGAAGGAGTCCGGATCATTGCAGTTGGAAGTCTCAGGGAATGTATCAGTTATTTGGAACATGGAAACAGAACAGGTGGAGAACGGAGACATCTTGGTGAAAAAGAGCCTGATAAAATAGAAGACAGTGGAAAAGCAGGAGAGGAAGTACCTGATTTCGCAGACCTGTATGGTCAGGAGAATGTCCGTCGGGCAGCGGAAATTGCTGTGGCAGGAGGGCATAATCTGCTTATGGTCGGACCTCCCGGAAGCGGGAAGACAATGACCGCAAAATGTATGGCAGGAATTCTGCCGCCGATGAATTACGAAGAAAGTATGGAGCTTACAAAGCTTTACAGTGTCATGGGAATGCTGGATGGAAAGGAACCATTGATTTCCAGAAGACCTTTTCGAGAGGTACATCATACTGCAACGAGAGCAGCGCTGATCGGTGGTGGGATTGTTCCAAGACCAGGAGAAATCAGTCTGGCTCATAGCGGTATTTTGTTTTTGGATGAACTTCCGGAATTTAAGAGAAGTGTTCTAGAAGTGCTCAGGCAGCCACTGGAACAACGCAGCATACAGATCACAAGAACCAGCGGAAATTATATCTTTCCGGCCGATTTTATGCTTGTGTCTGCCATGAATACGTGTCCGTGTGGGAAATTTCCATCGACAGCCTGTACTTGTACGCCGGCACAGATCCAGGTGTATTTAAGCAAGATCAGCCAACCGTTTCTTGACCGGATTGATCTTAGTGTTGAAGCTTCTAAAGTGGAATATCGAGATCTGGTGAAAGAGTCTGTTTCCTGTCCGGAGTCTTCGGCGGTGATCAAAGCGCGTGTATGTGAAGCAAGAAAGAGACAGAAGATTCGCTACCAAAACACGAAGATCCAGTGCAACGCAATGCTCCACGGTGCGGAATTGAGCAGGTACTGCAGATTAAACAGAGAGGAAATGCGGCTGATGGGGCAGGCTTATGATGTACTGAATCTGACGGCGAGGTCTTATCACCGCATCTTAAAGGTTGCGAGAACGATTGCAGATTTAGATTACAGTGAGGAGATAAAACTGGAACATTTACAGGAGGCAATCGGGTATCGGACCTTGGACAAGAAATATTGGGGGAGGTATGTATGATGTGTGAAGAGATGTTTTATGAATACTGGTTCGCTACGATCCGAAAACTATCTGCAAGAAAAAAGTATCTGCTCCGAGAGCTCATAGGAACCGGAAAGAAGATATATTATATAGAAGAAACTGGAATCGCAGGAATTGAATTCCTTACAGAGGAAGAAAAAGAAGTATTAAAAAAAGCCCGGAAAGAGAAAACGAAAGAGCAATTAAAAGAAGAGTTTTGCAAAATGCAGGAACATGGAATCGAATTTATTCCATTTTTCTCAAAAGAATATCCTCTGGGTCTGGCTGAGATACCAGATCCACCGTATGCTCTTTTTGTGAAAGGAACATGTCCGGGAGCCGGGAAGAGGGCAGCGATTGTCGGAGCAAGGGGGTGTAGTGGATATGGAGAACATTATACAAGAGAATTTGCGGAAGTACTGGCGGCAGCAGGTGTTGATATCATCAGTGGCATGGCGAAAGGAATCGATGGAACAGGACAAAGAGCAGCGTTGAATGCAGGAGGAAAATCTTATGCTGTTTTAGGGAGCGGAGTGGATGTCTGTTATCCAAGAGATCATATTGGTTTATATATGGATATCATAGAACACGGAGGTGGAATCCTTTCGGAATTTCCACCGGGAACCCCTCCGCTTGCAATGAATTTTCCAATGAGGAACCGGATCATCAGCGGCCTGTCAGATGCGGTTCTGGTAATGGAGGCCCGGATAAGAAGCGGTTCTTTGATTACAGCAGATATGGCACTGGAGCAGGGAAAGGATGTTTATGCCCTTCCGGGACCTTTGGACAGTCCCCTGAGTGCCGGGTGTAATCACCTGATCCAACAGGGAGCCGGAATCCTCCTGACTCCTGAAAATCTGCTGGAAGAATGGGGGATTGAAACAAATGTTTTGTGCAGAAACACGGAGATAAAAAACGAGAAAAATAAAAAAGTGCTTGAAAGTACAGATGATTTGGTGTATAGTTGTGTCGGTTTGTATCCTAAGAATGTGGATCAGATTGCGCAGGAATCTCGGGTGGAGATCAGAAAATTGATGAGCATTCTTGTTACGCTGGAACTGCAGGGATACATTCGTGAAATAACAAAGAATTATTATATCAGAATAAAATAGGAGTATAGTTTTTATGGCACATTATCTTGTAATCGTGGAGTCTCCTGCAAAGGTGAAGACGATTAAAAAGTTTCTAGGAAGCAATTATACAGTTGCAGCGTCACAGGGGCATGTCAGGGATCTTCCGAAAAGTCAGCTTGGAATTGACGTGGAGAATGACTACGAACCAAAATATATTACCATCCGTGGAAAAGGAGAGATTCTTGCAGCGCTTAGAAAAGAGGCGAAGAAATCAGATAAAGTTTATCTTGCAACCGACCCTGACCGTGAAGGAGAGGCTATTTCCTGGCATCTTGCTGCGGCCTTGAAGCTGGACGAGAAGAAAATGCGCCGTATTACATTTAATGAGATCACAAAGAATGCCGTGAAAGCATCTTTGAAAGCACCACGCGATATTGACATGGATCTTGTGGATGCACAGCAGGCAAGAAGAGAGCTTGACCGTATGGTTGGATATAAGATCAGTCCATTGCTCTGGGCAAAGGTAAAGCGTGGACTGAGTGCCGGACGTGTACAGTCAGTCGCACTTCGTATTGTCGCAGACAGAGAAGCGGAGATTGATGCATTTATTCCGGAAGAGTACTGGTCATTGGATGCACAGTTGAAAGTAAAAGGTGAGAAACGTCCTCTGACAGCGAAGTTCTACGGAACAGAGAAGAAAAAGATGACGATTCATTCGAAAGAAGAGATGGATGAGATCTTAAAGAAATTAGAGAACGAAGAGTTCCAGGTTACAGATATCAAGAACAGTGAGAGAACGCGTAAAGCTCCACTCCCATTTACGACAAGTACGCTGCAGCAGGAAGCTGCCAAGGCGTTGAACTTTGGTACACAGAAGACAATGCGTATTGCACAGCAGCTGTATGAAGGAATTGATATTAAAGGAAACGGAACAGTCGGTGTGATCACTTACCTCCGTACAGATTCTACACGTATTTCGGAGGAAGCTGATGCGGCTGCAAGAAGCTATATCGCTGAGACTTACGGGGAAGCATATGTTGCAGAAGGAACGAAAGCAAAGTCTGCTGACAAGAAGATCCAGGATGCACATGAGGCCATCCGACCGACAGATATTACACGTACACCGGCCGCAATCAAGGATTCCTTAAGCAGAGATCAGTTCCGTCTGTATCAGCTGATCTGGAAACGCTTCACAGCAAGCCGTATGCAGCCGGCGAAGTATGAGACAACAGCAGTTAAGATCGGAGCAGGTGAGTACTGCTTTACTGTATCAACAGCAAGGGTTGCGTTTGATGGATTCCGCTCTGTGTATGTAGAGGCAGAGGAAGAGAAGGAAGAGAGCAATGTACTGGTCGGAAATCTCAGTATGGATTCTGTTCTTACAAAAGAAGAATTTGATCCAAAGCAGCATTTTACACAGCCGCCGGCACATTATACAGAGGCGAGCCTTGTAAAGACAATGGAAGAGCTTGGAATCGGACGTCCAAGTACCTATGCTCCAACCATTTCTCTGATCCTTGGAAGGAGATATATTACAAAAGAAGGAAAGAATCTTTATCTGACAGAGATTGGTGAAGTTGTTAATAATATTATGAAGCAGTCTTTCCCAAGTATTGTAGATGTTCATTTTACAGCGAATATGGAAGGGCTTCTGGATATGGTTGAAGAAGGAAAAGTTCCGTGGAAGGAAGTAATCCGTAATTTCTATCCGGATCTTGAAGAAGCTGTTGAGATTGCAGAGAAAGAGCTTGAGGAAGTTAAGATTGAAGATGAAGTAACAGATGTGATCTGTGAAGAGTGCGGCCGCAACATGGTGATCAAGTACGGTCCGCATGGTAAATTCCTTGCATGCCCGGGATTCCCGGAATGCAGAAATACAAAACCATATCTGGAAAAGATTGGTGTTCCGTGTCCTGTTTGTGGAAAAGAAGTTGTTATCCGCAAGACGAAAAAGGGAAGAAAGTATTATGGATGTGAGGATAATCCGGAATGCGAATTTATGTCCTGGCAGAAACCATCCAGCAAGAAATGTCCGGAATGCGGTGGATACATGGTAGAAAAAGGCAATAAATTAGTCTGTGCTGATGAAAAGTGCGGATATGTGGAAACAATTAAGAAAGAAGATTAGATATTTCAAAAAACAGAAAAACACAACGTTGCTATTTTCTGAATTGTATGATAATATAAGCTAGTAAGGAATTTGAAATTTGATTTGTGTATACAACTTGGGAAATAATAGTTACTGTTTGGAAGAAACGGTAACTGAGAGCAAATCATGTGGAGGAGACAATGAGCGTACAATTATTGGATAAGACCAGAAAGATTAATAAGCTGCTGCATAATAATAATTCCAGCAAAGTTGTGTTTAATGATATCTGTGCGGTACTGACAGAGATCCTGGACTCAAACGTGCTGGTAGTCAGCAAGAAGGGAAAGATTCTTGGAGTCAGCAAAAGCAATAAGGTGAGAGAAATCAGTGAACTGATCACAGAGTCAGTAGGCTCTCATATTGACAATATGCTTAATGAAAGATTGCTGAGTGTTCTGTCTACGAAAGAGAATGTGAATTTGGAAACACTCGGTTTTTCATCAGATGCTGTAGAAGGATGTCAGGCGATCATCACGCCGATCGATATTGCGGGAGAGCGTCTTGGAACATTGTTTATCTATAAACAGGATGCAACATATTCTATTGATGATATTATCCTCAGTGAATATGGTACTGCTGTGGTAGGACTTGAGATGCTTCGTTCAGTGAATGAAGAAAGTGCAGAAGAGACAAGAAAAGAGCATGTCGTTCAGGCGGCGATCAGCACACTTTCTTTCTCAGAGCTGGAAGCAATCATTCATATTTTTAAAGAACTTGATGGTACAGAGGGAATCCTGGTTGCCAGCAAGGTGGCAGATCGTGTGGGAATTACAAGATCTGTTATCGTGAATGCACTTCGCAAGTTTGAAAGTGCAGGAGTAATTGAATCACGTTCTTCAGGAATGAAGGGAACTTATATTAAAGTTTTGAATGATTATGTATTTACAGAACTCGAGAGGATTGAGAAAGAGCGGATGTAAGCAGAAGGAGAAGACAAGATGTACGAGGGAAATCCAGTTGATCTGCAGATGGAAAAAGTGATTTCAGCAGATGCTATTTTTGATGATACAACAAGAGCCTGTAAGGTGGATCATTATGATACAGAAGAAGATTACATTTATCTTGAAGTGATGGAAGATCCTCTGACAACGATTCTGCTGGATGCAAAATACAGATGTTATATTTCGACGGGGACAGAGCTGTTGTGCTGTTCTGGTGTTGTGAAAGAGAGATACCAGTCGGAAGACAGGAATCTTCTGAAGTTTAAGATTGAGAACGGATTCTATGAGATGAACGAGAGAAGATCATAGAGAGTTTCGGATACGAAAGAAAGAGCTGTGAGGCAGAGAAAGCCCCACGGCTTTTCTTTTATAAAAAATATGTAAACTGTGTTGACAAATGAAATAGGGAGTGCTATTTTATATTCATGGGTTAGCACTCAAGAGAAAAGAGTGCTAATAAAGTAAGGAGGAATTACAATGAAATTAGTACCATTAGGTGACAAGATCGTTTTAAAACAGTTAGAAGCAGAAGAGACAACAAAGTCCGGAATCGTATTACCGGGACAGGCAAAAGAGAAACCACAGGAAGCAGAAGTAATCGCAGTCGGACCTGGTGGAGTTGTAGATGGGAAAGAAGTTGTAATGCAGGTTAAAGTTGGAGATAAAGTAATTTATTCCAAATATGCCGGAACAGATGTAGAGCTTGAAGGAGAGAAATACATCATTGTAAAGCAGAATGATATTCTTGCAATTGTAGAGTAATAACCAGACGAATATAAAGGAGATGCAGTTAAAATGGCAAAGGAAATCAAATACGGATCAGAAGCAAGAGCAGCACTTGAAAGAGGTGTGAACCAGTTAGCTGATACAGTTAAAGTAACATTGGGACCAAAAGGAAGAAACGTAGTACTTGATAAATCATTCGGTGCTCCGCTTATCACAAATGACGGTGTGACAATCGCGAAAGAGATTGAACTGGAAGACGGATTTGAGAACATGGGTGCACAGCTGATCAGAGAAGTTGCAGCTAAGACAAATGATGTTGCCGGAGATGGTACAACAACAGCTACAGTTCTTGCACAGGCAATGGTTCACGAAGGAATGAAGAACCTTGAGGCAGGAGCAAACCCGATCGTTCTGAGAAAAGGAATGAAGAAAGCTACAGATAAAGCTGTAGAAGCAATCCGTGAGATGAGCAGCAAAGTCAACGGAAAAGAGCAGATCGCAAGAGTTGCTGCAGTTTCTTCAGGAGATGATGAAGTCGGACAGATGGTTGCAGATGCAATGGAAAAAGTATCCAACGACGGAGTTATCACAATCGAAGAGTCCAAGACAATGCAGACAGAGCTTGACCTTGTAGAAGGTATGCAGTTTGACCGTGGATACATTTCCGCATATATGGCAACAGATATGGAGAAGATGGAAGCTGTTCTTGATGATCCATATATCCTGATCACAGACAAGAAGATTTCCAATATCCAGGAGATCCTTCCGGTTCTTGAGCAGATCGTTCAGTCTGGTGCAAGACTTCTTATTATCGCTGAGGATATCGAAGGTGAGGCACTTACAACTCTGATCGTGAATAAACTGCGTGGAACATTCAACGTTGTAGCAGTAAAAGCACCGGGATATGGTGACAGAAGAAAAGAGATGCTTCAGGATATCGCAATTCTGACAGGTGGACAGGTGATTTCTGAAGAACTTGGATTCGATCTTAAAGAGACTACAATGGATCAGCTCGGACGTGCAAAATCTGTTAAGGTTCAGAAAGAGAATACAGTTATCGTTGACGGATGTGGAGACAAGAACGCAATCGCAGACCGTGTTGGACAGATCAAGAAAGCAATCGAAGAGACAACATCTGATTTCGACAGAGAGAAACTTCAGGAGAGACTTGCAAAACTTGCAGGTGGAGTTGCTGTTATCCGTGTAGGTGCAGCTACAGAGACTGAGATGAAAGAAGCTAAGCTTCGTATGGAAGATGCGCTGAATGCTACAAGAGCAGCAGTTGAAGAAGGAATCATCGGTGGTGGTGGATCCGCATACATCCATGTTTCTAAGAAGGTAAAAGAATTCGCAGAGACTCTTGAGGGAGACGAGAAGACAGGTGCTAAGATTATCCTGAAAGCACTCGAAGCTCCGCTGGCTCAGATCGCGAAGAATGCAGGACTTGAGGGAGCAGTTATTGTAAACAAAGTAAGAGAGTCTGAAGTAGGAACAGGATTCGATGCTTACAATGAGACATATGTAGATATGGTTGAGAAGGGAATCCTTGACCCGGCTAAGGTTACAAGAAGTGCTCTTCAGAACGCAACAAGTGTTGCTTCTACACTTCTTACAACAGAGTCTGTTGTATCTACAATTAAAGAAGATACACCGGCTATGCCAGCAGGCGGAGCAGGTGGAATGGGAATGATGTAATCTATCCAGCAGGAAGATTCGCAGAATTTCTATAAGAACAGAATAAAAGAGCTGTTGGATAGCAATATGTAACAGCAGAAACAGAAGGTTCTATCACATTTTCATGATGTCAGATAGAACCTTTTGTTTGTTCTAAAAAAGGCTCAGTTTGTCGCATAGATAATAAATAAAGGAGCATTTATAAGTAAAACTTAATAATAGAGGTTAAAATAAATCAATACAAATTATAAGCACATCAGGGAAAATACTCTTGACATCTTTCGGGAATTTCTGTAGTATATCAGTTAATAATTACAAAAGATTTTTAGATACATTAACTGCTATTTCAAAGCAGTTTCATGGGTTCTTAAGAAAGAGAGGTATAGTACAATGGGTAAGATTATAGGGGAAGGTATTACATTTGATGATGTTCTTCTTATACCGGCTTATTCAGAAGTAATTCCGAATCAGGTAGATCTGTCAACACATCTGACAAAGAAGATCGTATTGAATATTCCGATGATGAGTGCAGGAATGGATACTGTTACAGAACATAGAATGGCAATCGCTATGGCTCGTCAGGGTGGAATCGGAATTATCCATAAGAATATGTCTATTGAAGCACAGGCAGAGGAAGTTGATAAGGTTAAACGTTCAGAGAACGGTGTTATCACAGATCCTTTCTTCCTTTCACCGGAGCATACACTCGAAGATGCGAATGATCTGATGGCAAAATACCGTATTTCAGGTGTGCCGATCACAGAGGGACGTAAACTGGTCGGAATCATCACAAACCGTGACCTGAAGTTCGAGACAGATTTCTCTAAGAAGATCAAAGAATCCATGACTTCAGAAGGACTCGTTACAGCAAAAGAAGGAATCACATTAGAGGAAGCGAAAAAGATTCTTGCCAAAGCAAGAAAAGAGAAACTTCCGATCGTAGATGATGAAGGTAATCTGAAGGGACTTATCACTATCAAAGATATTGAGAAACAGATCAAGTACCCACTGTCAGCTAAGGATGAGCAGGGAAGACTTCTCTGTGGAGCAGCTGTTGGTATCACAGCAAACTGTCTGGAGCGTGTAGAGGCACTTGTGAAATCTCATGTAGATGTTGTTGTTATGGACTCTGCACATGGTCATTCAGCGAATGTTATCCGCACAGTGAAGATGGTTAAGGATGCATTCCCGGATCTTCAGGTAATCGCAGGAAACGTAGCTACAGGCGAGGCTGCAAGAGCTCTGATCGAAGCTGGCGTAGATGCAGTTAAAGTTGGTATCGGACCTGGATCTATCTGTACAACACGTATTGTTGCAGGTATCGGTGTACCTCAGGTTTCAGCTGTTATGGACTGTTATGAAGTAGCAAAAGAGTATGGTATCCCGATCATCGCAGACGGTGGTATCAAGTACTCAGGAGATATGACGAAAGCAATCGCTGCCGGTGCAAATGTATGTATGATGGGAAGCATCTTTGCAGGATGTGATGAAAGCCCGGGAACATTCGAACTGTACCAGGGAAGAAAATATAAAGTATATCGTGGAATGGGATCCATCTCAGCGATGGAGAACGGAAGTAAAGACCGTTATTTCCAGGAGAATGCAAAGAAACTTGTTCCGGAAGGAGTCGAAGGACGTGTTGCATATAAGGGATCTGTAGAAGATACAGTATTCCAGCTCATGGGTGGACTTCGTTCAGGAATGGGATATTGTGGAACACACACAGTTGAAGAGCTCAAAGAGAACGGAAGATTTGTGAAGATCTCTGCAGCATCACTGAAAGAAAGTCATCCACATGACATTCATATTACAAAAGAAGCTCCGAACTACAGTGTAGACGAGTAATTGGGAAGTTTGCAGACTTTATGCAGACTGATAATTTGGAAGTACTGCGGATATTCCGCATTACCTGACGGGATGAAAAATCACATCCCTGATATAATAAAATAATATATAGGAACGCCTTGAGAAATTCCCGGAGGTTCAGTGAGAGCTGAATCTACCGGGAGTTTCTCTTTTATACGAATAAAAACAGTTAAGACAAAATTCATAAATGGTTAAGAAACGTGTGGTATAATAGCTGACATAGAAAGAAGATATTTATTTTAAACTACGAAAATGCGAGAATTAGAAATCAGGAGAAATATCGAATGAGTACGTCAAGACGAAAGCAGCTGGCAGGACGGAAAACATTGCCGAAGAATACACGAAGGAAGAAAAAGCGAGGCAGGAAAATGCTGCGGATCATAATGATCCCATTATTGATCTTATTACTTTTTCTACTTTTCAAATCCTGTATACAAAAGAAAAATCAATATGCTGACGTGGATGCTACGCAGCCACAGATTGATGTACAGTTGTTGGATGTAAATCCATATTCCAGACCAGGGACAACAATTGACCATGTGAATGGGATTGTTGTTCATTACACAGCGAATCCGGGGAGTACAGCGCAGGATAACAGAGATTATTTTAACGGCCTCAAAGACAGCCATGAGACTTCGGCAAGCAGTAATTTTGTGATCGGATTGGAGGGGGAGATTATCCAGTGTATTCCGACCTGGGAGGTGGCATATGCTTCGAATGACCGCAATGCGGATACGATTTCGATTGAATGTTGTCATCCGGATGAGAATGGAAAGTTCACAGATGCAACATACCGCTCACTTGTACAACTTACAGCATGGCTTTGTGCAAAATATGATCTGACAGCAGATCAGGTGATCCGTCATTATGATGTAACCGGAAAAATCTGTCCGAAATATTTTGTAGAGGATGAGGAAGCATGGGTAGAATTCAGGAAAAATGTGCAGGATGCGTTGGAAAAATAGTGGACATCATTTCACTGAATTGTTATAATGAAATCAATTCTTGGAATCAGAGAAGAACTGATTTCAAAGCTTACGGAGTTAGATGAAATAATGTTTGAAAAATTTTTTCCAGATGAATATTTGGGATCGACTTATAAGATCCCTTTTGAAAAACTATATGAGCAAGGATATCGGGGTGTAATCTTTGATATTGATAATACACTGGTTCCTCACGGTGCACCGGCAGATGAGCGTGCAAAGAGACTGTTTCAGAGATTGAGAGAGATTGGCTTTGAAAGCTGTCTGTTGTCCAACAACCAGAAAAAACGTGTAGAGATGTTTAATCAGGAGATCCAGACACATTATATTTATAATGCTCTGAAGCCTGCAAGAAAAAATTATCTTCATGCGATGGAGATCATGGGAACAGATCAGACGAACACGCTGTTTGTCGGCGATCAGCTTTTTACAGATGTATGGGGCGCAAAGCGGGTCGGAATACACAATATTTTAGTGCATCCGATCAATCCAAAAGAAGAAATTCAGATCGTTTTAAAGCGGTATTTGGAGAAGATTGTGCTTCATTTCTATAAGAAGAGCAAAAAAAGATTGAAAAAAGTCGCAAATTAGTATAGAATGGTAGAAGCAAAAAGTCTGTAACGAACAGTTACATTGTCTGAACGAAATGCAATTAAGGAGGATTATACATGGTTTCAGCAGGAGATTTTAAGAATGGTTTAACAATTGAGATTGAGGGAAATATTTTCCAGATTCTGGAATTCCAGCACGTTAAACCTGGTAAAGGTGCAGCGTTCGTAAGAACAAAACTGAAAAACATCATCAGTGGTGGTGTAGTAGAGAAGACATTCCGTCCGACAGAGAAGTTCGAGAATGCACACATCGAGAGAAAGGAAATGCAGTATCTGTATCAGGATGGAGATCTGTATAACTTCATGGATGTAGAGACATATGATCAGATCGCTCTCAATGCTGATGTAGTTGGAGACGCTCTGAAATTTGTAAAAGAGAATGAGAACGTTAAGATCTGTTCCCATAAGGGCAACGTATTCTCAGTTGAGCCGCCGCTGTTCGTAGAACTGGCAATCACAGAGACAGAGCCTGGATTCAAGGGTGACACAGCTCAGGGAGCTACAAAGCCTGCAATCGTTGAAACAGGAGCTACTGTTATGGTACCGCTGTTTGTTGAGACAGGTGATGTTCTTAAGATCGATACACGTACAGGTGAGTATCTGTCAAGAGTTTAATTACGAATTTAGTACAGTTTAAGCTGTATTTCAAAAAGGAATCTGTATCATGCAGGTTCCTTTTTTCTTCGACAAAATCAGATGAAATTCTCTGTTTTTACTAAAAAAATCAATTTGGATTTATGCAAAATTCTGGCTTGCTTTTTAAGGGAGGCCTGTCTATAATAAAGAGCACATAATATTTGTTCTAAATTTTAAGAAATTCTATTTGGAGAGATTCTGAACTCTCCGGGAAATTCTAACTCAATTGAAATAGTACATTTCGTACTGGTTTCTCATTTTAATTTTATGAACCGCAATCAGGAAGGAGAAGAGTGAATTATACAGAATTTGTAAATGCGGTAAAGGAAAAACTGACTCAGGAATTAAAGGGAGGTGTCAGAGTAAACGTCTATACGACGACAAAAAATAATGCAACAGAGCGTACAGGACTGATCCTGGAGACGCCGGGTGTTAATATATCGCCGACAATCTATCTGGAAGAATTCTTTGAACTATATGAAAAAGGGAAACAGATGGATTGGATCATTGAAGATCTGGTGGAACTATATGAAGAAATCCGACAGGAAAAATCATGGGATTACGAGAGGATGCTTTCTTTCGAAGGGGTAAAAGACAGAATCATCTTTCGACTGATCAACACAGAGAAAAATAAGGATTTACTTCTTGATGTTCCACATAAAAAGTTTTTGGATCTGTCACTTGTGTTTGCAGTACTTGTAGAAGCGGACAATGATGGAACGGCAGTGATGCTGATCAAAGATCTGCATATGAGACAATGGAAAGTAACAAAAGAACAGCTCTGGGATGCGGCAAAAGAAAATACAAAACGTCTGCTTCCGGCGGAATGCTTTGGAATGAATTTTGCAGTGTATGAGTTACTCAGCAGATCAACTCCGGGGGAACATGATCGGGAGAATCTGTTAAGAAGAACCTGGCATATTCATGAAGAACTGGAACTTCCGGAGAAAGATAAAATGTATGTTTTGTCAAATAAACTGAAAAATTATGGCGCAGCCTGTATTGCATACCCTTATATTCTGGATATGCTGGCAGGAGTCTTAAAGGAAAATTTCTATGTTCTTCCAAGCAGTGTCCATGAAGTGATCATTGTACCGGAATCTTCTCAGATCCGTCAGTCAGAATTAGAAAGAATGGTGCGGGAAATCAATGAAACGCAGGTTCCGGAGGAAGAAATCTTAAGCAACCATGCTTATTTCTATTATGCACAGGAAGGAAAACTTCAGCTGGGAAGAGAGATGTGTATCGACAGGGAGGAAAATGAATGAAAGGACGCGGAGAGATTATAGCAATCCTCTGCATGTCAGTCTTTTTGATCTGTATTCTCTATGCAATGACATACGGAGGCATTGTCAAGGCCGAAGAACTTGAAAAACAGCCTGAAAAGGCCGGAGAAAAAACGGAGGTTGATATTAAAGAAGAACTGCGCTGGGCAGAAGAAGTAAAAAAGATACTGAAAGATATCGGGGTGGGATTTTGTGATGAACAGGAGGATAAACAGGAAGAAGCATTCGATCAGACAGATGAAAAGAAGATACAAAGTATAGGTGTATATGCATCGGCAAGGGAAGGAGATACCGTTTATACAAAGAAAATCGAAAGGGGAATCGGTGCGATTGATGTAGTTGACTATAATGACCCAAACTGGCCTGTGCTGCAGCACTGGAATGAAGGAAGACTTGGTACGCAATCAGGAGAAAGTCTGTATTGCACCAATCCAACATTAAAGTTTCAGGAGGGCAACAAAACAGCAGTAGATGCTTCAAAACGTTATAACAAACAGACCATTCAGATGATCGCGGCAATGTTCTATTACTACAATGAGAATAAATGCAATGGGGTGAGTTCAAATTACGATTATCTCTTAAAACAATGTGCAGTATGGTGGATTATGAATGAAGTACATCACTGGTATGGAGATATGATCCGGATAGAAACAGGAAATAGTGTGGCCTGTGGGAATGGTCATTGGATTTCAACACACAAATCTGAGTATTATCACAAAGGGATTGCATGGGCGAAAGAGAATTATAAATATTTCCCGGATGCATATGGGGTTATTTATGAAGGAAATGGACAGCCGCTCAGTAAATGGGGCGGAACATACCAGCCAACCGGAACAGGGAGATTAAAGAAGGTGTCGGCGAATACTTCTGTGACAGAAAAGAACAGCTGCTATTCTTTGGAGGGAGCAGAGTACGGTATCTATAGTAGTCCCACTCTTTCTGGTGAATCAAAAGCAGGAACGTTCAGAACAGATTCAGCAGGAAATTCATCAACAGTTGTGTTGAATGAAGGAACTTATTACGTAAAGGAACTAAAAGCTCCCAAAGGATATGCGCTTGTAGATGAAGTAAAAACGGTTACAGTAAAATCCGGGCAGGAAGCGACAGTGACATTTTCAGACCCGCCGCAGATGAATCCTGTGGAGCTTTTGTTAAAGAAAACAGGCATGGAACAGGAGTATGTCGATCCGTCAGGGACAGCAGCGTATCAAGGAGCACAGTTTTTGGTGAAATTCTATGCAGAACTTCTTGATCCAGAAAAAAATCCGGAAAAGGAAGGAAAAGAGCCGGTCAGAAGCTGGGTTTTTCAAACAGATGCAAAAGCAGTTTGCCGTTATCAGGAGAAGTATAAGGTGAAAGGCGATGCATTGTATAAAATGACAGACGGAACAGAGGCGCTTCCGCTGGGAACCGTAACAATTCAGGAGATAAAACCGCCAAAAGGGTATTTCCTGAATGAGGAAGTCTTTGTTTTTCAGATAAAATCAGAAGGTACGGGAGAAAAAATAAATGTATATCAGAACCCTACGATACCGGACAGGGTTTTCCAGATTCATTTGGTGAAAAAAGCAACAGAGACAGGACATCCTCTTTCGGGAGCGCAATTTAAGCATATCAGACCGGATGGAAGTGAAAAGATCCTCACAACGGATGAAAAAGGGAATCTGAAAGTAATGCCATTATCTCAGGGAACGCACAAATTAAAAGAAGTAAAAGCACCGGAAGGGTATCGGACAAATAATAATGAACTGATTTTCCAGGTTGATGAGAATGGAAAAACAGAATTCGTGTCAGAGGTAAATAAGGAAGAAGGAGAAGTTATTATCGAATATACAGAGGATGGAATTGCGGTAGTGACGATAGAAGATAAGCCGGCCTGTTACAAGATTGAGCTGAAAAAGGAAAATGAAAAAGGTGTTGCACTTGCAGGCGCTGAGTTTACTTTATATGAGGATCAGGCATGCCAGAAGGAAATTGACCGGGTGCTGACGGATGGGAATGGAATTGCAATGTTCGAAAATCTGGAAGTAAAGAAAAAATACTATATGAAAGAAACAAAAGCACCGACAGGTTACAGAATTCCGAAAACATCAGAAGATGCAGATATTGTATATGAAATCTGTCTGGAAAGTAATCCGGAAGAAGGGAAGTGTCTGTTGGTTGTGAATGGAAAAGAATACAGAAGCAAAGATACTGCAGGCAGCAAGATAAGTATTGAAGGTTCAATTAAGGAGTGGAATGTGAAAATGAAAATCATAAATCAGACAGGAAAGAAGCTTCCAGATACTGGATCGGCAGGAAAACCTGTGTTACTTACAGGAATTTTAGCAGTAGGGATCATGGCAATGATTTACAGAAAAAAAGAGCAAAAAAGATAGTAGTAAAACGGTGAAAGAAGGAGATGACAAAATGAAAAAAAGAATGATGAAAATAGGTTATATGATGACTTTGGCAGCGGTACTCTGTACTTCAGGAACAACAGGTGCGATCGGAATCAAATCTGTATGTGCAGCGGAAAATGAAGTACAGGGAAGAGCAGCAACTACAAATGGTGTTTTAAATCTTAATAACGGTTCTGCAAGTATTACGATCAAAGGAAATGACGGACAGAGCCTGAAAGGAAAAAGATTCCTGGTATATCAGTTGTTTCAGGCAGAAAATGCGAAAGGAATGGAATCCATTAATTACACATTTAATCCGGAATACAAGAAATTTGTCTGCTATATCGTGGGACAACGGATTCATAAGGATGAGAGAAATGTAACAGAGTATGAGGTAATCGACTATATTCAGTCTCTGAATACGCATCAGACAGAAGGGGCGCAGACAGCTCAGGAAAAGGAAGGAGCATACAGCGAATATCGTGTTTTTGTAGAAGAATTAAGAACCCATCTACAGAGAAATGGAAAAGCGGGTCAATCTGTTGAAGTGACAAGTACAAAAGCAGACAATTCATTTGAAATCAAGGGATTGCCGTATGGATATTATATTATCGATGAAGTGACAGAGGTAAAAGGAACGAATTCGGCAGCCTCTTTGTGTATGGTAAGTACAGCTAATCCGGAAATGAACCTCAATATAAAATCAGATTATCCGGTTGTGACAAAAAAAATCCGGGAAGATGATGAGCAGGATAAAGTTGGAAATCAGGGGTGGAATGATCTGGCTGATTTTGAGATTGGGCAGACTGTTCCGTATCGGTATGAGTCCAATATGCCGGATGTTAACGGATATAACACTTATTATTATGCATGGCATGATGTGATGAGTGAAGCACTTACTTTTCAAAAAGATTCTGTTGCCATCCGGATTTATGAAAATTCAAATGCAAGCAATTATTATAAATTGAAAGAAGACGAATTTGAAGTAAAGGAAGCTCCGGGAGGAGGAGATACGTTTCAGGTTATTGTCTCTGATATGAAAAAAATCATAGACAGAGAGTTTAACCGTAAAAATGAAGCAGGAGAAAATAAATATGGACAGAAAATAGTGCTTACCTATCAGGCAACATTGAATGAAAAGGCAGCGAAAAATACAGGACGTCCGGGATTTGAAAACGATGTTCGTCTGGAATTCTCAAATGATCCGGATACAGCAGTGGGAGGAAGTACAGGATATACGCCGTGGGATACAGTTGTTTGTTTTACTTATAAAATCAATGCATTGAAGTCAAATAACCATGGACAGAGTCTGGAAAATGCCAAATTCAGACTTTATTCAGATGCCGAATTAAAAAATGAAGTATATGTAAAACAGGGAGAAGGTGGGTACATCGTAATCAACAGGGACAGCCTTGGTGGAAATGACCATACAGGTGGAAAGCAGCTGGAAAATGCAGTGGAGATGAAATCCGGTCAGGATGGAACCTTTGTGATCTATGGATTAGATAGTGGAACCTATTACCTGAAGGAAACACAGGCACCGGCAGGATACCGTCTGCTGACAGAGCCGATTGTACTGAACATAAAAGCAAGTTTTCCGGCTGATAGAAATGCATATGTAAAAGGAGATGGAAAAACAGAGAATGGATTGAAAAAACTGGAGACATCTGCGCAGATCAAAGAATTTATTAATGGAAACTGGAAAGAATCCGAAGTCAGTCTGACAACAAATGAAGGAGAAGGCTCCGCTAATCTGACAGTAATTAATACGGTTGGGAAAAAACTGCCGGTAACAGGTTCTTCGGCAGCTGTTATCTGTATTACAACCGGAAGCGTTCTTGTTCTGGCAGGGGCAATGAGAAGAAACAGAAAAAATGCAAAGGAAAAACAATAGATTACAGTCAGATATTCTACTTTGGATAGGAGTTCTTTTGTGCAGTGTACCTCTTTTGACTGGCTGGTATAGTCAGAAGAAAACACAAAATGTGTTAGCAACATATGAGCAGGTTGTGGAACAGGCGGCCGGAGATGAAATTGAACAATTAAGGAATCAGGCTGAAAAATATAATAAAAAACTCTGGACGGAATCGAAAGGGGTCAGGGAACAAAGTGAGTCTGAACAGATGGAAAAGTACGAAGGTCTTTTAAATACCGAAAAAATGCAGACAGGAATGATGTGCGTACTGGAAATTCCGTCAATAGATCTCAGGCTTCCGGTTTATCATGGAACCAGTGAGGCGGTACTTAAGGAAGGGGTAGGGCATTTAATGGACAGCAGTCTTCCAATCGGAGGAGAAAATACGCATTGTGTAATGACAGGGCATCGGGGCCTTGCAAGCGCAAGACTCTTTACCCGTCTGGATGAATTGAAGGAAGGCGATGCGTTCTTTTTGGAAGTACTGGGAGAAAAACTTGCATACAAAGTAGAAGAAATAAATGTGATCTTACCGGAAGATGTAGAAAGCCTGGGAATCAGAGCGGGAGAGGATCTGGTTTCGCTTGTCACATGTACCCCATATGGAATTAATACCCATCGGTTAGTTGTTACCGGAAAGCGGGTTGTGTATGAAGAGAAAAAAGAAGAGGAGATCAAAAAGAAACGTCCGTCTGTCAGAGAAAGGATCTTCACAATGATTCCAATTATCTTTTTGGCATATGTTGTGGTTGAAAGAATAAAAAGAAAGCGAGAAAAAAGAAATTGTGAGGGAAAGAGAAAAAGAAACAGAAATCAGAAACGGAAATGTAAGCATTACAGGAGAAAAAAACGCAAAAGAAAGAAAGGCAGGAGACAAAAAAGAAAGATGCAAAAGACGGCAAAAAGGGAAAAGCAGATGCGGAATGCTTCTTCTTTTGATGTGTTTTCTGGTGGCAGCAGTAAAACATCCGGTGCTTGCAGAAACAGAAACCGGAAATATAGAAATCTGTATTGAAGATACTGGAGAACGAGTTAAGAGAGAAGGTGTGACATTCCAGTATTCCAAAGTGGCATCTCTTGTGGATGGTTCCTATGAGATGGAGAAAAGATATGAAGATAAAGGTGTGGATCTCAATGAAGTAAGGTATGCCAGAGAACAGGAAGAGCTGGCGCGGACTTTGAGTAAATATCATTATAGTGATGGATTATGCAGGACAGATTGTGATGGAAAAGCAACACTTACGAATCTGAGGGCAGGAGTTTATCTGATCTATGTCGAAGAAGAATCAGAATATGAGGTCCAACCGGTTCTTGTCCAGCTGCCAAAATGGGAAGAAGACAAAGGGGCAATGAACTGGAATGTCCGGGTATGTCCAAAACAAACGATAAGGGAAGAGGCTGCAAAGACCGGAGATTCACAACAGGCAGGGGCATGGGCAATGCTTTGCCTTGGGGCAGGAATATTAATTCTTCTGCTTGCGGTGAAAAAAGAATAACGGGCAGCAATTCAAAGGTTTATTTGCCACTTTACATTTATACAGAATTGTGCTAGGATAAAAAAGGTTGTTAGCTGTACGAAATTAAATTTTCCTACTAACAACCGAGATGCGTCTGTAGCTCAGTGGATAGAGCGATGCCCTCCGGAGGCATGTGCGGCGGTTCGACTCCGCTCAGACGCTATAGGATATATATGAAAAAAGTCCTGTTATTTCAGCACATTCAGATGGCTGAGAATAACAGGACTTTTTCATATAGTTTTTTATTCACAATCTGCAAGGATGTGATCTTTCATTTCAGGATCAAACCGGTTGTTTCTTAACATTTCAATCTCATACTTATAAGGGGCATAAGATTTCTTTGCTTTTGCTATGGAAGGAATATAAGGAGTCTCAAGGATTTTCGGTACAGATTCGAAATCCGGGTGATGGACAATTGTAGAAATTGCATCAAACCCGATTTCTCCAAAGCCGATATTTTCATGCCGGTCTTTCGCAGCTCCCGGAATATTTTTACTGTCATTGATGTGGAAGACGGCAATCTGATCTTTTCCAAGCAGACGGTCAAAAGATTCCATAACATCATCAAAATGATGGATGATATCATATCCGCTGTCGCTTGTATGACAAGTGTCAAAGCAGACTCTCAATTTATCATTATGGACGACTCCATTATAAATCCGGGCAAGCTCTTCGAAATTCCGTCCGATTTCTGATCCTTTTCCAGCCATTGTTTCAAGGGCAATGCAGCAGTCAGTATCTGCTGTGAGAACTTCATTGAGTCCTTTAATGATCTGTGCGGTTCCGGTTTCGACACCGGCACCTACATGAGCACCCGGATGAAGGATCAGAGTGTGGCTTCGGCAGGCAATCGTGCGGTCGATTTCTTTCGCCAGAAATTCTACGGCGAGAGAGAAAGTCTCTGGTTTTACTGAATTACCGAGGTTGATGATATAAGGTGCATGAACGACAATTTCATCAATTCCGTGTTCTTTCATATATTCCCATGCCGGTTCGATATTCAATTCGTTGATTTCTTTCCGGCGGGTATTCTGTGGGGCTCCGGTATAAAACATAAATGTATTGGCACCGTAAGAAACAGCTTCTTTCGCAGAACCAAGAAGCATTTCTTTTCCACTCATGCCAACATGTGAACCTAATTTTAACATTGTTGGATATCCTTTCTGTCTGATGCTACATCATACAGGTAACAGTATGTGTAAAGTTTTGGTTACATTATAAGTATTCGATATTTTTATGTCAATCAGTTTTGCGACTGGTTTCATTATCTTTGCACTTAAGCTCTGTTTACAGTATGTTAATCTCCGTTTACAGTAACGCTTGCTGTTCCGCAGGATACATGATAGAATAAATAGTGGCTGTTTGTCCCCAGAAAAGTTGGGAGGCAGATTTGTTTTAATAGAATTGCCGTCAGGCAGAAAAGACAAACGAAAAGTAAAGAGGAGTGTGAAACTTTGAAGACATTACTGGAAATGATCACAATAGAAATGAAAGAAGCGTTTAAAGCAGCAGGATATGATGAAGATCTGGCAAGAGTTACGCTTTCTAACCGCCCGGACCTTTGTGAATATCAGTGCAATGGTGCAATGGCAGGAGCGAAGAAATATAAGAAGGCTCCGATCATGATTGCGAATGCAGTTGTAGAAGAACTTGCAGACAGCAAGTATTTTGCATCAGCAGAAGCAGTGAATCCAGGATTTATCAACCTGAAGCTGGCACCGGAAGTTGTTGCAGAGTATTTGAATGAGATGGCAGCAGATGAGAATCTTGGTGTTGAAAAAGAGAAGAATCCGAAAAAAGTTATTATTGATTACGGCGGACCGAACGTGGCAAAACCACTGCATGTCGGACATCTCCGTTCTGCGATCATCGGAGAGAGTATCAAACGTATTATCCGTTTTAAAGGAAATGATGTGACAGGAGATATCCATCTGGGAGACTGGGGATATCAGATGGGTCTGATCATCACAGAGTTGAAAAAACGTAAACCGGAGCTTCCGTATTTTGATGAGAACTTTGAAGGAGAATATCCGGAAGAAGCACCGTTTACGATCAGTGAACTGGAAGAGATTTACCCTACAGCAAGTGCTTATGCAAAAGAGCATGATGATTACAGAGAGGAAGCACTTCATGCCACTTATCTGTTACAGAATGGATATAAAGGATATCGTGCAATCTGGAAACACATCATGAATGTATCTGTAACAGACCTGAAGAAGAACTATGAGCGACTGAGTGTAGACTTTGACCTCTGGAAAGGTGAGGCGGATGCCCAGGCTTACATTCCGGATATGGTTGAGATGCTCAAGGAGAAAGGATTTGCACATTATGACGAGGGAGCTCTTGTTGTAGATGTTGCAGAAGAGACGGACAAGAAAGAAGTTCCGCCTTGTATGATCCTGAAGTCCGACGGAGCTGCACTGTATGATACAACAGACCTTGCTACACTGGTAGAACGTGAGAAGCTGTATGATCCGGATCAGGTGATCTATGTTGTTGATAAGCGTCAGGAACTGCATTTTGTTCAGGTATTCCGCTGTGCGAAGAAGACAGGAATTGTAAAGCCTGAGACAGAACTTACTTTCCTTGGATTTGGTACAATGAACGGAAAAGACGGTAAGCCATTTAAGACAAGAGAAGGCGGTGTTATGCGTCTTGAGAATCTGATCCGTGAGATCGATGATGAGATGTATAAGAAGATCATGGACAACCGTACAGTAGAGGAAGAAGATGCAAGACGTACAGCGGAAGAAGTAGGACTTGCAGCAATCAAGTACGGAGATCTTTCCAACCAGGCTTCTAAGGACTATATCTTTGATGTTGACAGATTTACTTCCTTTGAGGGAAATACAGGACCGTACATTCTTTATACAATCGTTAGAATTAAGTCTATTCTCAAGAAATATACTGAAAATGGCGGAGTCCTTGATGGAATGATCAGACCGGCTGAGAATGATGCAGAGAAGTCTCTGATGCTTCAGGTGCTGAAATTTAACGAAGTGATCGAGAATGTATACAAAGAGACAGCTCCTCATAAGCTGTGTGCATATATCTATGATCTTGCGAACGACTTTAACAAGTTCTATCATGAGACAAAGATTCTTGCAGAAGAAGACGAAGAGAAGAAGAAAGGTTATCTTGCACTTCTTACACTTGCGAAAAAAGTGCTTGAGACATGTATTGATCTTCTTGGATTTACAGCTCCGGAAAGGATGTAATACGAATTATGACAGAAAATGGATTGATGGATGGTACAAGAACAGAAAAACTGTTTTACAATGACAGCCATCTTTCAAAATTTACTGCAAAGGTTCTGGAATGTGAGCCATATGAGAAAAAGGAAGGATGCTATGCGGTAGAACTTGACCGTACAGCGTTCTTTCCGGAAGGCGGCGGACAGTATGCAGATACAGGAAAACTGAATGATGCGAAGGTATCTGATGTCTGGGAAAAGAACGGAAGAATCCTGCATATTACAGATCAACCGTTTGAAGCAGGAAGGACTGTAGAAGGCGAGATTGACTGGGAGACCCGATTTATGAAGATGCAGCAGCACACCGGAGAGCATATTGTTTCTGGAATCGTGCATGCAAGATACGGTTTCAATAATGTCGGATTTCATCTTGGAACAGAAGATTGTACGATGGATTTTGATGGAGAGATATCAAAAGAAGCACTGCCGGAGATTGAAATTGAAGCAAACCGTGCAGTGTGGAAGAATCTGACAATAGAGGTGTCTTATCCATCCAAAGAAGAGCTGGAAGAACTGGATTACCGAAGTAAGATTGAGATTGAGGGACAGGTTCGTATCGTATCGGTTCCGGGATATGATGTCTGTGCATGCTGTGCGCCGCATGTTGAGCGCACAGGAGAGATCGGCATGATCAAGCTTGTCAATATGCAGCGATACAAAGGCGGCATTCGTGTAACAATGCTCTGTGGAAGCCGTGCACTTACAGATTATGATAAGAAGCAGGAGCAGAACAGGAAGATTTCAGCATTGCTCTGTGCAAAAGAATATGAGACAGCAGAGGCAGTGGGACATTTGAAAGAAGAGATGGATTCTCTGAAACGGACAATGGTGGAGAAAGAACGCCAGCTTGTACACGTATGGGCGCAGTCTGTTCCGGAAGAAGAAAAAACGGTCTGTATGTTTTCAGAGGATATAAGTGCGGATGCCATGCGTCAGTATGTGAATGAAGTGCTTGAAAAAGACAGGATTCTTTGCGCTGTATTTTATGGAAATGATGCAGCAGGATACCGCTATGTGATCGGAAGCAGAACACAGGATCTTCGTGCATTTTCCAAAATGTTAAATGCTGCGTTCGAAGGACGGGGAGGCGGAAAGCCGGAGATGGTTCAGGGAACTGTAAAGGGTGAAGCTGGAAAGATCAGAGAGTGGATTCAGAAGATAGCGGAGGAATTGTCTTATGAAAAATGATCCGAGACGTTCTTTCTGGAGAGCCGCCGGTCCTTTGTTGGGGTTCTGGGGAATTCAGTTGCTGATGGAGTTTGTGATTGAATTTGTAATCATTCTTCCCTTTATGGGGGAAGCATCTTCCAAAATGACACAAAGTGGAGAAGTTCTTAATTATCAGGAAATGATGAATAAGTACTATGAAGTGTTGAGTCCTGCGTTTGATAAAATCGTGGGAGGTCAGGTTGCGATTGCAGGGATTGCCACAGCAGCGACTTTATTTCTGACAGTTACGTTGTTTGTTATCGATCGGAAGAAAGAGCGGATCACAGGGGTTCGGCGTATGGGGGCTGAAAAGCCACTGAAGAATTACTGGTCACTTCTTGTGATGGGAGTTGTCGGAAGTATTGGAGCTACCTGTCTGTCCGTTATGGCACAGGCTGTTCTAGTCGATCCGGAGTATGTCCAGACAGCACAGAACATGTATTCGGCAGATTTTGTTGTCCAGATTATTGTATTTGGATTTGCAATTCCAATTGCGGAGGAGTTTATGTTCCGCGGAGTGCTTTATCAGAGGTACCGGGAGACCAGAGGATTCTATTATGCGGCAATCTGGTCAGCACTGTTTTTCTCAGTCACACATACCAACACGGTACAGATGATCTACACTTTCCTTTTAGGAATTCTTCTGTGCTATGTTTATGAGAAATTTGGTTCCATGAAAGCTCCGATTACACTTCATGTTGTTTTGAATCTGGGATCTTTGATCTTTACAGACATCGGAGTATTCAACTGGCTTGCCAGAGAACCGTTTAAAATGGCAGTGGCAGTGATCATCAGCACATTTATCTGTGCAGCTTGTTTTGTGTGGATTCAGAGAAGCGGGGATCCGGTGAGTACTCAGAAAACAGAAGATTAGTGAAGAAATACAAATAAAATAAATTGTACTGATAAAAATACAATTTCGAATTGTGCGCGATGAGGTGCGAAACCTTGTCGCGCTTTTTCTTTTTAATCTACTATTTTATCGCATAAAAACAAAGAAAAGCAGAAATCTTGATAATTGATATTATTTTCATAAAAAACAAGAAAAATCTGACTATTTAAAGAAAAGTTACAAGAAATCAAATAATCAGACAATTTAAAGCATTTTACCTATTTACAGCCTGGGTAAAAGGGTGTATATTCTAGAAAAAGTTTTACACGACGTGAGAAAGAAATGATTGAATGCGCCGGACAAAGAAGATTTTAAAGTAAACTTTAGATTACAGGAAGAAAGGATAGCGACTATGAGGAAAGAAATGGACAGTCAGAATCGTGGTCTTTACCGCGAAAGCTTTGAACATGATAACTGTGGTATTGGTGCCATTGTCAACATTAAAGGCAAGAAGACACACAGTACAGTAGCAGGTGCTCTGAGTATCGTAGAGCAGCTTGAGCACAGAGCAGGAAAAGATGCAGAAGGAAAGACAGGAGATGGTGTTGGAATCCTGACACAGATTCCGCACGGATTTTTCAAAAAAGTCTGTCAGCCACTCGGAATTAAGCTGAAAGGTGAAAGAGACTACGGTGTCGGTATGTTCTTTCTTCCGCAGGACGAATTAAAACGGAATCAGGCAAAAAAGATTTTCGAGGTTATTGTAAAAAAAGAAGGATTAAAGCTCTTAGGATGGAGAGAAGTTCCGATTCATCCGGACATTCTTGGAAAGACAGCGGTAGACTGCATGCCATGTATTATGCAGGCATTTATTGAACGTCCTGCAAAATACGAGAAAGGAATCGACTTTGACCGTCGACTGTATGTAGTCAGAAGAATCTTCGAACAGAGCAGTGATGACACTTATGTTGTTTCACTTTCCAGCAGAACGATCGTTTACAAAGGAATGTTCCTTGTAGGACAGCTCAGACTTTTCTTTGAAGATCTGCAGGATGAAGAATTTATTTCTGCAATTGCGATGGTACATTCAAGATTCAGTACGAATACGGCACCAAGCTGGCAGAGAGCACATCCGAACCGCTTTATGGTACACAACGGAGAGATCAATACAATCCGTGGTAATGCAGATAAGATGCGTGCCCGTGAAGAGACAATGGAGGCAGGATGCCTGAAAGGTGAACTTCATAAAGTACTTCCGGCGATCAATACATCCGGTTCTGACTCAGCAATGCTTGATAACGCATTAGAATTCATGGTGATGAGTGGAATGGATCTTCCGCTTGCAGTGATGATCTGTATTCCGGAACCATGGATCAACAATAAAGAGATGTCCCAGAACAAGAAAGATTTCTATCAGTATTATGCAACAATGATGGAACCATGGGATGGCCCGGCATCTATCCTATTCTCAGATGGAGATGTTATGGGAGCTGTGCTTGACCGTAACGGACTTCGTCCTTCCAGATATTACATTACAGATGATGATAATCTGATTCTTTCCTCAGAGGTTGGTGTTCTAGATATCGATCCATCTAAGATCGTGATGAAAGAAAGACTTCATCCGGGTAAGATGCTTCTGGTTGATACTGTTGCAGGACGCGTGATCGATGATGATGAATTAAAGGAAAAATATGCAAACCAGTTTCCGTATGGAGAATGGCTCGACAGCAATCTGATCCAGCTGAAGGATCTGAAAATCCCGAACAAGGATGTGCCGAAATATACATCTGAAGAGTGTACACAGCTTCAGAAAGCGTTTGGCTATTCTTACGAAGATGTGAAAACTTCAATTCTTACAATGGCAAAGAATGGTGGAGAAGGAATCGCAGCCATGGGAATGGACGCACCGATTTCTGTACTTTCACAGAAACGCCAGCCACTGTTCGGATATTTTAAACAGCTGTTTGCACAGGTTACAAACCCGCCAATCGATGCAATCCGTGAGGAAGTTGTAACATCTACAACTATTTATGTCGGAACAGACGGTAACCTTCTGGAGCAGAAGGAAGAGAACTGTAAGATGCTCAGAGTCAATAACCCGATCCTGACAAATACAGATCTTCTGAAAATTAAAAATATGAAAGTGGATGGATTCAAGGTTGCAGAGATTCCGATCACTTATTATAAAAACACAAGCCTTGAGAAGGCAATTGAGTATCTCTTCATTGAAGTTGATCGTGTGATCCGTGAGGGCGCTAACATTTTGATCCTGACAGACCGTGAGGTGGATGAATATCATGTGGCAATCCCATCACTTCTGGCAGTATCCGGACTGCAGCAGCATCTGGTTCGTACAAAGAAGAGAACATCAGTAGCGATGATCCTGGAAAGTGGAGAACCGAGAGAAGTTCATCATTTTGCAACACTGCTTGGTTACGGAGCATGTGCAATCAATCCATATCTTGCACATGAGTCCATCCGTCAGCTGATTGAAGCAAATCTGCTTCACAAAGATTATTATGCAGCAGTAGATGATTACAACTCAGCAGTAATTCATGGAATTATTAAGATTGCATCAAAGATGGGGATTTCAACAATCCAGTCTTACCAGGGAGCAAAGATCTTTGAGGCGATCGGTCTGGAGAATGATTTCATTAATCGTTATTTCACAGATACAGTCAGTCGTGTCGGTGGAATCGGTATCGAGGAAATCGCAGAAGATTATACAGCATTCCATACAGAAGCATTCGATCCGCTTGGACTGCAGGTTGATATGACATTGGACAGTGTTGGAAAACATAAATATAAAAGTGGAGGAGAAGAACATCTTTATAATCCACAGACAATCCATATGCTTCAGCAGTCCACAAGACGTGGAGATTATGAAATGTTCAAGCAGTATACAGAGATGGTCGATGAGGAAGGCGAGAAAATCAATCTGAGAGGTCAGCTTGATTTCAATTTCCCGAAGAAGAGTGTACCGCTTGATGAAGTAGAAAGTGTAGACTCCATTGTGACAAGATTTAAGACAGGTGCGATGTCCTATGGTTCTATTTCAAAAGAAGCACATGAGACAATGGCGATCGCTATGAATATGCTTCACGGTAAATCAAACTCCGGTGAAGGTGGAGAAGATATTGAACGTCTTGACACAAACAGATGCTCTGCGATCAAGCAGGTTGCATCCGGCCGATTCGGAGTTACATCCAGATATTTGGTCAGTGCACAGGAAATCCAGATCAAGATGGCACAGGGAGCAAAACCAGGAGAAGGTGGACATCTTCCGGGTGGAAAGGTATATCCATGGATCGCAAAGACTCGTCATTCAACACCGGGTGTGAGTCTGATCTCACCACCGCCGCATCATGATATCTATTCTATTGAAGACCTTGCACAGCTGATCTATGACTGCAAAAATGCAAATAAAAATGCGAGAATTTCAGTAAAACTGGTATCAGAAGCAGGTGTTGGAACAGTTGCAGCAGGTGTTGCAAAAGCAGGTGCCGGAGTTATCCTGATCTCAGGATATGACGGAGGAACAGGTGCAGCGCCAAGAAGCTCCATCCAGAATGCAGGACTTCCGTGGGAGCTTGGACTTGCTGAGACGCATCAGACATTGATTCAGAATGGTCTGCGTGAGCGTGTCCGTATTGAGACGGATGGTAAGCTGATGAGCGGCCGTGACGTTGCAATCGCAGCAATTCTCGGAGCAGAGGAATTTGGATTCGCAACAGCTCCGCTCGTAACAATGGGATGTGTGATGATGCGTGTCTGCAACCTGGATACTTGTCCGGTTGGTGTTGCAACTCAGAATCCGGAGCTTAGAAAACGCTTTAGCGGAAAACCGGAATATGTTGTCAACTTTATGCGTTTCATCGCTGAGGAATTAAGAGAATATATGGCAAAACTTGGTGTCCGCACAGTAGATGAACTGGTAGGACGTACAGATCTTCTGAAAGTAAAAGACGTTCCGACATCAGAGCGTGCTGCAACACTGGATCTGTCACAGATTCTGTACAATCCATATGCGAAAGAGAAGAAAGGCGTTATCTTCAATCCAAAGAAAGTCTATGATTTTGAACTGAATAAGACATTGGATGAAAAAGTGCTTCTGAAACAGCTTCTCCCAGCCCTTGAAAGAGGAGAAAAGAGAGGACTTGAAGTAGATGTTACAAATACAGACCGTACGTTTGGAACAATTTTCGGATCTGAGATCACAAGAAGATATCCGGAAGGACTGGAAGAAGACAGCTATGTGATCCAGTGTAAGGGAGCCGGCGGTCAGAGCTTTGGAGCATTTATCCCGAAAGGACTGACACTGGAACTGACAGGAGACAGTAACGACTACTTCGGAAAAGGACTTTCCGGTGGAAAACTGGTTGTCTGCCAGCCAAAAGGTGTGAAATTCAAATCAGATGAGAATATTATCATCGGAAATGTTGCCCTTTACGGAGCTACAAGCGGTAAGGCATTTGTAGGAGGCGTTGCCGGAGAACGTTTTGCAGTAAGAAACTCCGGTGTACGTGCCGTTGTAGAAGGTGTCGGAGATCACGGATGCGAATATATGACAGGTGGATGTGTTGTCGTACTCGGACAGGTTGGAAAGAACTTTGCAGCCGGAATGAGCGGCGGTATTGCCTATGTGATCGATCTCGATAACAGCCTGTACCGTAAAGTAAATAAAGCAATGGTCAACATTGAACGTGTCACAGATAAATATGATGTGCAGGAATTAAAAGGAATGATCCAGGAGCATGTTGCTTATACAAACTCTGAAGTAGGTAAGAAGATTCTTGATAACTTCAAAGAATATCTTCCAAAATTCAAGAAGATCATTCCGGAAGACTATGAGAGAATGATGTCCACGATCATCCAGATGGAAGAAAAAGGACTGAGCAGAGAAAAAGCAAAAATCGAAGCATTTAACATGATCAAGAACGGAAGATAGGAGGCATAGAAATGGGAAAACCGACAGGATTTATGGATTACGAAAGACAGGATAAACCGGCAGAGAGCCCACTGGAACGAATCAAGCATTTCAATGAGTTCCATACGCCTCTTAGCAAAGAAGAACAGGAACTTCAGGGCGCACGCTGTATGGCGTGCGGAGTTCCGTTCTGTCAGTCAGGAAAGCCACTTGCAGGAATGGCAAGCGGATGTCCACTGCACAACCTTGTGCCGGAGTGGAATGATCTGATCTACAATGGAAACTGGAAAGAAGCTTATTTACGATTGAAAAAGACAAACAATTTTCCGGAGTTTACTTCCCGCGTATGTCCGGCACTGTGTGAGAATGCATGTACTTGCGGACTGAATCAGGAAGCAGTTGCATCAAAGAGCAATGAATATGCGATTATTGAAAATGCATACGAGATGGGATATGCAAAGGCGAATCCACCGAAGGTGCGCACCGGAAAGAAAGTTGCAGTGATCGGTTCCGGTCCGTCCGGACTTGCGGCGGCAGATCTCCTGAATAAGAGAGGACATCAGGTGACAGTTTTTGAACGTGAAGACAAACCGGGTGGACTGCTCCGCTATGGAATCCCGAATATGAAGCTTGAAAAACAGATCATCGACCGCAAGATTGCGATCATGGAAGAAGAAGGAATTGTATTCCAGACAGGATGTAATGTCGGAAAAGACGTGAAGGCAGCAGATATCCTGAAAGAATATGACCGCGTGATCCTTGCATGCGGAGCATCCAATCCAAGAGATATCAAAGCACCGGGAAGAGATGCACAGGGAATTTATTTCGCAGTAGATTTCCTGAAATCAACAACGAAAGCACTCTGGGCAAATGACATGAAACTTAAAGCAGGAAGCTATATTTCTGCAAAAGGGAAAAATGTAATTGTAATCGGAGGTGGAGATACAGGAAATGACTGTGTCGGAACATCTATCCGTCATGGGGCGAAGAGCGTTCTCCAGCTGGAGATGATGCCGAAAGCACCGGACGAGAGAACACCGATGAACCCATGGCCGGAGTGGCCGAGAGTCTGCAAGACAGATTATGGTCAGCAGGAAGCAATTGCTGTGTTTGGTTCTGATCCTCGTGTTTACACAACAACGGTAAAGGAATTCGTAAAAGACAAGAAAGGAAATCTCTGTAAGGCAGTTCTTATCAAACTTGAGAGTAAGACAGATGAGAAGACCGGACGGAAAATGATGGTTCCGGTAGAAGGAAGCGAGTATACAGTAGATGCAGATCTTGTTCTGATTGCAGCAGGATTCCTTGGAAGCCAGGATTATGTAACAAAAGCATTTGGTGTAGAAGTGAATGAACGCACAAATGTAAAGACTGAGGCAGGAAAATATTCTACAAATGTGAAGGATGTATTCACAGCCGGGGATATGCACAGAGGACAGTCTCTTGTTGTATGGGCTATCCGTGAAGGCCGTGAAGTGGCGAGAGAAGTAGATGAAAGCCTGATGGGATATACAAACTTATATATTCAGTAGAAATAAAAGATCATACAGTGAAACAGGAATCTGGAAAGTTTATCTGAGAATAGGGATAACTTTCCGGATTTTTTGTTACGAAAATGTTACGAAAAAATGAAAAAAAGTAAGGAGAGCTATTGAAAATATTACATAGATACGCTATAATACTGAGCGTAGAATGTAAATAAAATACCCTCTTGTTACGAGAAATATGTTGAAAAAACACAATAGATGTTGTATTATAACATATGAGTATGTGGAATTATAATGTAACTATTTACAATGAGTTGTGATACGAAAAATTATAATGCATCACATGGGGGACTAGATAAAAATAAGGATAGGTGGAAAGATGAAGTTAAAAAAAGTAAGCAGTATGATTCTTGCAGTAACACTTGCATGTACAATGACTGTTACACCGGTACTTGCTGACGAGGTCAGTGATCTGAAGCAGAAGAAGCAGGAGACACAGAACCAGGTGAGCGATCTTCAGACACAGCTGAATTCACTTATGACAAAGATCTCTGATCTTGAGAATGATCTGATCGAAACAGGTGAGGAAATCTCTCAGACAGAAGAAGACCTGAAGACAGCGCAGGAGGAACAGGAACAGCAGTATGCAGCTATGAAGCTTCGTATTAAGTACATGTACGAAGAAGGAACAGGAACTGCTACAGTGGAGAAGGTACTGACATCCGGAGATATTTCCGGTGTACTGACACAGGCAGAATATTCCCAGCAGGTACATTCTTATGACAGAGATAAGCTCGAAGAGTATGTTGCGACAGTTCAGAAAGTAGAAGATCTTAAGACAACACTTGAGACAAAGATGGCTGATCTGCAGGAGACACAGACAGAGTATGATGCGCAGAAGGATGAGCTGAATACAACAATTACAGAGAAGAGCAGTGAGATTGCAAATCTTGATGTTAAGATTGATGAAGCTGTAAAGAAAGCAGCGGAAGAAGAAGCTAAGAGAAAGGCAGCAGAAGAGGCAGCGAAGAAAGCTGCTGAGGAAGCAGCTAAGGAAGCGGCTAAGAAGAATAACTCAAGCAGTAGTTCTTCTAACAGAAATAACTCAGGCAATAGTTCTTCCAGTAGTTCAAACTCCAGTAGCTCAAGTTCAGGAAGTTCAAGTAACTCAAGCTCAAGTAGCTCAAGTAGTAGTTCTTCCAGCAGTTCAAGTTCTTCCTCATCAAGCCCAAGCTATAGTGCTGATAAAGGAAGTATTATTGTAAATGCAGCTTATTCGCAGATTGGAGTTCCATATGTATGGGGCGGAACTACACCGGGAGTCGGACTTGACTGTTCAGGACTTGTACAGTATTGCTACAGACAGGCAGGAATTTCAATTCCAAGAACAAGTGGAGATATTCTTGCAGCAGGAACAATTGTAAGTAATCCTCAGCCGGGAGATATCTGCTGGACACCGGGACATGTAGCAATTTACATTGGCGGCGGACAGATGATCGAAGCACAGCAGACAGGAGTGCCGGTTAAGGTAAGTTCTGTACGTGTTACATATTATGTGAGATATTAAAAAGCTTTAAAACTTAAAAATAGAAATCAAAGGAAAAATGTACATTATCACAATTTGAAGTAAAATTTTAAATTATTGTAAAATACTTAAAAATGTACATAATAACCGTCAGAAGTAAAAACGTATTTTCGAAGAAAAAATAAGAAATGTACAAAATAAAAGGAATTTTCATTTGATTGCTCATTTGAAAATTCCTTTTTTGATGTACTATTAAAAATACGTCTTTTTTCTACGCCTTCCTTTACAGTAAAGACAGGATTCGCGATGCCTTTTTTGATATAATAATTTCTCGGATGGACTTAATAAATAATGATGTCGAGGATTTTTTTGGCAAATCCACCATACCTTTTGGGTGCAAGAATCAGTAATCTCATCAGGATCAATAAGACAATAGTTAGCTATGTAATCCCACTCTTCTATTAAATCAGGATGAAGTGCTGCAAAAGATGTCTTGCCCGGGATAGCCTTTCGTCCCGAACAATAAGGGCAATTATCGTTTCCGTTTACCATATCAATGATGCGAGCATGAAATGTCATATGACAATCTGGACAATCCCAATCAGCGAAATTAGTATTAGGAAGTACTTCATCAGCAGACAATTCGTTTTTATCACTCCACAAAGCGGCGATATCAGGAAATTTAGCAGCAAGAGTGTTATATCCAGGTGCAACCATGCGGTCATTACAATACGGACAGTCAGCATCACCATTTACCATATCAATGATTTCAGCATTGTAATCGTTATGGCAAGTAGGGCAAGTCCAAGCACCAGATCTGTGATTGGGTCGGACTTCATCCGCAGTTAATTCATTTTGGTCACTCCATAAAGTAGCAATGTCAGGGTATTTAGCAAAAGAATTCATGCTGTATGCTATTGGAAGAAATATAAATAAATATCATCGTTTTTTATACGAAAAACTGAGAAAATTTGAAGGAAAAACTGCCTAGAAAAAAATGCGGCTGAAAAAATCCAAACAAGGATTTTTTGCGGCCAAAAACAGAAAGTATTTATCAAAATAAAAATATCCTGAACAAGTTGCAGAGCCAGAAAGCTCTGCAACTGTCAGGATATTTTTGTTTGGTGCTGTCAGCTCTAAAAAACGTTATTTACCGACAGCTCCCTGTTTTGTTTTAATGATATTTATGCATCCGTACATAATAGCTGATGCATAAGATCACAGTGGCTCCGCTCCATGCTGCAATCTCTGCAAAGAAAATACCGTCCTGTCCGATAAAATGGGGAAGGATCAGTGCAGCACTGATACGCATGACAAATTCAGCCATACCACTTACCATAGGCATTAAGGTATCTCCCAGCCCCTGAAGTACAGATCTGTACACGTACAGGAAGTACAAAACCCAGAGCATGGCAGCCATAATAGAAAGGTATTTAAAAGCAATTGCCAATACCTGCTGTGTCTGCTGCGGTTCACCTGAGATGAAAAGTGAGAGAATATTTTTTCCAAATAAAAACATGGTAGCAGAAATGATCAGTGAGGTAAGCAGGCAAAGCAGCATACTGCTGCGGACGCCTTTTCTGATCCTGTCAATCTTTCCGGCTCCCAGATTCTGACCCACATAGGTAACGATGGCATATCCATAGGAAATAGCAGCCATTTCCAGCAGACCATAAAGCTTGTTTGTAGCTGTAAATCCTGCTACAAAAAGGAAACCGTAGCCATTGATCACATACTGGACTACCAGACCGCCCACACCGATGATGATATTCTGAAATACAACAGGAATACCAAGCTTCATCAGGCGGGCATTCATGCCGGAGGCAGGCATAAAATCTGCTCTGGTCAGATGAACGATATCAATTCTGCGTAAAATCAGGAAACAGTAAACAGCGGAGAAGCTCTGTGCAATCACAGTTGCGATTGCTGCTCCTGCCACACCCCATCCGAAGCCTGCCACAAAAAGGATGTCCAGTGAGACATTCAGCACAGATGCGATGATCATTGCGGTCAGCGGTGTTTTACTGTTTCCCATAGCCCTTAGAGCAGAGGCAAACATATTATAGGCTGCTGTGGCGGGGATTCCACAGAAAATGATGCGCAGATATAACAGAGACATTCCGATAATATTGGAAGGTGTATGCAGCCCTGTTAATACCAGCGAAGCAAATGACTGGCTGAGAATCAATACTCCGGCTGCGATGAATGCGGTCAGCCGGTAACTGTGAGCCAGAGATTTACGCAGATTTTCGAAATCCTTTGCCCCATAATACTGGGAGAGTTGAATAGAAAATCCCTGAGTGAGTCCTGTGGATATTCCTGTGACAACCCACATCAGAAAGTCAACAGCACCCAGTGCGGCAAGAGCCTCCACACCTGCAACCTGGCCAACAACCATGGTATCCACCATTGTATAAAGCTGCTGACAGATATTTCCCAGCATCAGGGGAATTGCAAAAAGAATGATCAACCGTCCCGGTGAACCGGAGGTCATATCCTGAATCTTGGTTTTCATTAGTATAAAAGTTCCTTTCCGGAGCATATTTGAAAAAGTTTAGAAATGATTATTCGAATATGCCCTGATATTTACATTGATAATTTTATATCATTAACGTGAAAAATGAAATATAATATTTCATCAGAATGATATAAATTTATCAATACCTGCTATAAGCAGCATGTTGTTGAAATTATTATGCATAGCGCCTGAGAGGAGTTTTTGATTGCTATTTTTTAAAATACAGATATATAATAGAATCTGGATTTGCCTTTATAGTTGTTGAAGTGCCTGTATCCATCATGTAATTACAATCTTTTGACTTGCTGATATCAAAAGAACTTAAATCTAATTATTTCAAACTAGAACAATTACTAAACATACATCTCATATCTGTAACATTACTTGTTTCAAAATATTTTAGATTTATTTCTTTCAATGAAGAACAGTTATAAAACATAAAGTACATATCTTCACATTTATCTGTATACAGATTTTCAATATTTTTCACTTCTACTAAATTTGTAAAACCATAAAACCAATTTCTACACGATATAGGTCTTATTTTTTCTGCAAATTTGACACTCTTTACTAACTTTGAATCAAATGAACCATCTCTTGCTAATCCATTACTACGAACATTTATTGATTTTTCTTTTAAAAGTGCATCAGTTGGTGCTGTTATTTTATTCTTAGATATTACAAGTTCATTATTTTTATTAATATAAATCCAAACATACAGATCTACTGTTGTTGGTGGTTTTGGACGTCCTGTTGTTGCCACATATACTTCATCACTTCCTAATTTGGTAATCTTCTGGAACGGCAGTTCAATTTGCCCCCCCGAAGTAACGCAGCTGCCCCGATCATGATCGCGATCACAATAGAAACAACAACGATCTTGCCGTATTCTTCCAACATTGATTTCATAAATAAATTCTCCTTTCAACTATCAACTTGCTACCATTTCCAATCTAATTATTTTGTTCTATCTCTGATCATTGTATCTATCCTACCTTTCGCATTATATTCCTTATATTAATATGGAAGATAATCGAACAAGAAAAAGAGTATGTTGTAGGATTTGATATTTCTGAAAAGATTACATTTTTTTGCAAAGAGAATGGACATACAAGACAAATACAAATTGGTACATTACTTATATTGATATCAAAATAGTAGGGGAGATTATCATGACTAGCGGAATTAGCAATCCCGTTGCAATGGAAGATGTCGCTATTGAAAAAAATCAATCAGTCAGGTCATTAAGGAAAATTCACAATTAGATAAGTTTTGTTTGAAAGGGATATGATAATGTACATTTCATTTAACGACATGACTGGAATAATAATGTACATTATGAAATGGTATACAGACAGTATATGAGAAGAGGAATGTCTTGAAATGTACATATCCCATATCAATATTAAATGTACATTTGTCTGTTATGTACATCTGTAGAAAATGTACATAATAGGCGGAATCCCTTGAATTATAAGGGATAAAGGCATCTTGCCAATTATGTACATTTATTTTTAGTTTTAAGGAATCAGATTATGATTCCTTTTTATTTTACACTTTAAAATTAAAATAGTCGCTTCTTGCGTCTTCGTCCCTTGCAATAAGGACAATTTTCACGATAAATAAAATACTCCATCCGGATCATACAATTCACCAGTTTCAGCAATCTCAATTCCATAGTGATCGTACACCTTCCCGTTCGTATCCATATCAATCCAGCGCTGATCCAGATCAGCCTCGTCCATCATACAATGTCCTACACAGGCAGGATCATTAAAATAAAATACATATCCACTTTTTTGCTTTTGATAACCAACACAGATCACCCAGTGACCCTCTGTTAAATACGTCTCTGAATCCTCTGAATCTGTAGTATTATATCCATCCTCTGATGAGGTCCATGCCTGTATACACATCAGCATCGGATGCCCCTGGTCCAGCACAAAAATCAGATCATTTATGGTTCTTTTCTCTTTTTCATGGATCTGTATCTTATTTTCTTTAAAATAGGTGACTATATTTTCTGGTGATGTCCCGGCTTCTTCACTAGTTCCAAGTTCTTCTTCATATGTAGTCAAATTCAGATCGCTCTGATATGGAAACATCCAGTTCATCAACATCTGTACACAAGTTGTTCCACATGTATAGCCTCCGTATTGGCGTAAATTTGGGATATCAATAAAAACATCCGCTTCCTGAATTTCTCCGGAATAAAGATTCTGATCTGATATCTGGCTTGTTGTCTGAGTTTTGTCCACTGCTCTACATGATACTAAAAACATACTTGTGAGGATGCATATCACGACAGCAAGTCTCTTATAAATCGAATGTTCGTATATTGTTTTCATGGATAATACATCCTCCTTCACATGGCATTGCTGTTTTCAATTCCATTTTTCATATCATAAGAATCTGATTCGCTGTAATTTAAAATATATAGTGTTATCTTTTAAGAAAAGAATACAAATTTTTGAATCGTTTGTCTACCCTACAGTTTTATTTCTTTATCAAAACTTTTCTACATATGTCTCAAACTCAATAATATTCAGAACTTCTCGCTTCATTATGCCCACCAAAATTATTTCAATTCGTAGCCTCGCAAGGAGGATGACCTCTTAAAAGAAATCGGTGGTGCCAAAGCTGCTAAAGAATTAGGGATTCCTGAAGGAGCTAACCATGTTTAGAAAATGCATGAAAGATCAGGATAAATGCATAGAGAAAGATAAAAGCAAATAATGTATATAAACCAAAAAGGAATTTTCATTTGATTATTTGAAAATTCATTTTTATTTTACAATAAGAACGAACTACTGATTCCACCATCTGCAACAAGGTCAATTCCACTAATAAATCGTGCTGCATCAGAGCAAAGGAAAGCAGCAGCCATTCCAAGGTCCTTCTCTTAAGTCCTTTGATACCGCTTTTACATGAAGTATATGCCTGAATATCATGCATTCCGAGGATGGAAGCAAGGGAAGAAATAAAAATGAATGAAAAAAACTAATAAAATGCAAAAACGGTAATAAAAAAGCAAAAAAATGAAAAAAAGTGAAAAAGAATGCAAGAACCCATTGACGAAATGTCAAAAATTATATACAATAACAAACAGCGTAAGAAAATAAAGAAAGTGGAGGATTCCTGCAATGACTGCATATAAAGATTTGAGCAAAGAAGAGTTATTGGAATTAAAGAGTAGCCTGGAGGCGCAGTTTGAAGAAGTGAAGGCAAAAGGTCTGAAACTGGATATGTCCAGAGGAAAACCGTCAGCAGACCAGCTGAATCTGTCAATGGGGATGATGGATACACTGACAAGTGGTGTTGATCTTACTTGTGAAGATGGTGTTGACTGCCGTAACTATGGCGGACTTGATGGAATTGATGAAGCAAAACAGCTTCTTGCAGATATGATGGAAGTTCCGAAAGATAACGTGATCATTTTCGGAAACTCAAGTCTGAATGTAATGTATGATACAGTAGCACGTGCAATGACACATGGTATCATGGGAAGTACTCCATGGTGCAAGCTTGATAAGGTGAAATTCTTATGTCCGGTTCCAGGATATGACAGACATTTCGCGATCACAGAGCATTTCGGAATTGAGATGATCAATGTACCGATGACATCAACAGGACCGGATATGGATATGGTTGAGAAGCTTGTAAGCAGTGATCCGGCAATCAAAGGAATCTGGTGTGTACCGAAGTACTCTAACCCGCAGGGAATCACATATTCTGACGAAACAGTATTCCGTTTCGCGAACCTGAAGCCGGCAGCAGAAGATTTCCGTATCTTCTGGGATAATGCTTACTGTGTACATCATTTATATGAAGATAAGCAGGATTATCTGATTGAGATCCTGATGGAGTGTAAGAAGGCAGGTAACCCGGATATGGTTTATAAGTTCTCTTCTACATCCAAGATCAGTTTCCCGGGATCAGGAATTGCAGCAGTGGCTGCATCTGATGCAAACTTGAATGACATCAGAAGTACAATGCGTGTTCAGACGATCGGACATGATAAGGTAAATCAGTTGCGTCATGTAAGATTTTTCAAAGATATTCACGGAATTGTAGAACATATGAAGAAACACGCAGACATCCTGCGCCCGAAGTTCGAGGCTGTTCTTGAGGTTCTTGAAAGAGAACTTGGTGGACTTGAGATCGGATCCTGGATTGCACCTCGTGGCGGATACTTTATTTCTTTTGATGCACTGGATGGATGTGCGAAAGCAATCGTTGCGAAGGCAAAAGAAGCAGGCGTTGTTATGACAGGAGCGGGAGCAACATTCCCTTATGGAAAAGATCCGCATGACAGCAATATCCGTATTGCACCGTCTTATCCGACACCGGAAGAACTTGCAGTTGCCGCAGAAGTATTTGTATTGAGTGTAAAACTGGCAAGTGTTGATAAGATCCTTGAGACAAAATAAATAACAGCATTTTATAAAGACCTTTTGTAAGTGGGTGAACTGCTGGCAAAAGGTCTTTTTCTGGTGGTTGACATGTGTTTCCAGGGAGACTATAATGTAGTGCATAGCAGAAAAGAGGAATGACATGATAAAAGGTGTAATATTTGACGTAGATGGTGTCCTTCTCAATTCCATGCCTGTCTGGGAGAATCTGGGAGAATTGTATCTGGATCATTTGGGAATTGAGGCCGAGAAGAACCTGGGGGAGACATTGTTTGAGATGAGTCTGGAAGAGGCAGCGGATTATCTGATCTCACATTATAATCTGGAGAAGACAGTGGAAGAGGTTGTACAGGGGCTGAATAAGGAAGTGGAAGATTATTATGCAAAGCGAGTTCCACTGAAAGAAGGGGTTCGTCAGTACCTGGAGGAATTCAGAGAGCGGAAGATTCCTATGGTGATCGCAACAACCGGTGACCGGAAGAATGCAGAAGCGGCTCTGAGCAGATTGAAGGTATTGTCTTATTTTCAGGGGGTTTTTACAGCATCTGAGATCGGAAGCGGTAAGGATCAGCCGGATATTTATTTTGCGGCACTTTTGCAGCTGGATACGGAGCCGGAACAGACATGGGTGTTTGAAGATACTTATCAGGCTCTGAGGACGGCAAAGCATGCGGGATTTAAGACAGTAGCAGTTTATGATAAGGCAAATGACAAGAACCTGGCACAGATCTGGAATACGGCAGATATCTATTTGCCGGAATTTGATGATTTTAATGTTTTTTGGAACAGAGTGTCAGAGGAAGAGAAAGAACAGCTGCTGATTGTAGAATAAGAGGAGAATAAAAAAGCAGATTCGGATTCAAAGGAGAGATGCTCCGGTAGAATTCGAATCTGCTTTTTGTTATATAATTGGCTGATTTGTCTTAGGTTTAGAGAAGATGGATGCCGGCATCAGCAGCAGCTTCAACAACATTTTCAGGCCAGAGGGAAGACTGTACTTCACCGATATGAGCCTTTCTTAAGTAATACATACAGATACGGGACTGTCCGATACCGCCGCCGACTGTATATGGAAGTTCTCCATTCAGCAGTGCCTTCTGGAATGGAAGTTCTGCACGATCTTCGCATCCGGCTTCTTTGAGCTGTGCCTTTAATGAGTCTTCGTCAACACGGATTCCCATAGAAGAGAGCTCAAGACCGATGTCGAGAACCGGATAATAAACGATAATGTCACCGTTCAGCTCCCAGTCGTCATAGTCCGGTGCACGGCCGTCATGTCTTTCACCGGAAGCAAGTACGCCGCCGATCTTGGAGATAAACACAGCGCCTTTTTCCTTCGCAATCGCTTTTTCACGTTCTTTGGTAGTGAGATCCGGATAAAGGTCTTCCAGCTCCTGTGTGGTGATGAAAAAGATATCATCAGGAAGAAGAGGATCAATATAGTTGTAACGTCTGGAAATGTACTCTTCTGTGTCTTTCAGTGCCCGGTAGACTTTGCGGACAGTGTACTGAAGTGTCTCTGTGTTACGTTCTTCTTTAGAGATTACTTTTTCCCAGTCCCACTGGTCAACATACAGGGAGTGGATATTGTCTGTATCTTCATCACGGCGTATCGCACTCATATCTGTGTAAAGTCCTTCGCCGGAATGGAAATTATAATTCTTCAATGCATATCTTTTCCATTTTGCAAGAGAATGAACGATCTCTGCAACAGAACCATCCTGTTCTTTGATGTCAAAGGAAACCGGACGTTCAACACCGTTTAAGTTATCATTCAGACCGGATTCCGGACGGACAAACAGTGGTGCTGACACTCGTGTCAGGTGCAGGTTCTTTGCAAGAGCACGCTCGAAGTGGTCTTTCACTTCTTTGATGGCTACCTCTGTCTCACGAATTGTGAGAGGAGAATGATAGCCGGCAGGTATTTTTAATTGTTCCATAATAAACTCCTTTATATAGCATTTCATTGCTGTTCGCGGTAATATGCGGCCGGCAATAGCATTTCTCTTCTATTTTAAGTGGAGAAGAATAAGAAGTCAATGGAAAGGTGAAATGAACACTTGTAATCAGCAAAAAAAGTTGCTAAAATGAGCAGTAGTGAGTAATAAATAGTAAGGGACGAAGGTGTAATAATGAATGTAAATGATATGATTGATACAATTCTGAATTTTGACCTGGATGTTGTTCTGGCGGGACTTAATGAAAGCAGTCATCATTTGAGTCAGATGGAATTTATCTCTCTGATTGTTATAACGGTCGGAGCAGTACTGTTATGTCTGACCGGATTGAAGCTGGTACGTTTCTGGTCTGTGATCGCAGGTTTGTCAGCAGGATGTGCAGCTGGAATTGCAGTCGGAGTAATTGCGGGACTGGATCAGACGATCGCATTAGCGGCAGGAGCAGGTGTGGGACTTGTATTAGCGGTGCTTGGTGCGTGGAAGAAGCAGATTGGTGGATTTGTGACAGTAGCAGTACTTGTCTTTGTTGTCAGCGTACATCTGATGAAACCACAGAATCTTATCATGTATGGAATCTGCGCGGGAATTGGTCTTGTGTGTGCATTGCTTTCTATTAAGCTTCATAACTTTATGCTGATTGCTTCTTCTTCTGTATTTGGAGCAATGGCAGCGGGCAGCAGTATTTTTTATCTGCAGCCGTATAAAAACGGAATGATCCATGTGGCACTTTGTGTTGCGATTGGTGCACTTAGTATCTGGATCCAGCTTCTTCTGGAATCCGGAAAACGTAAGAAAAAGAATTTACTTAAAGCCGCAGAGATCCGTGAAGAACACTCTACAGAAAATGAAGTCGAGAAGGCAAGGGCACTGGTTGAGAATCTGGATGATTTTGATGAACTGGATGAGCTCATGGAGAGTCTTCCGGAGAATGTCCTGAAAGAAGACAAGGGTACAACGGTTGTCAGCATGGATGAATTTGATGATCTTGAAGATGATCTGGAAGAAGATGAAGTGGAGAACTTTAAAGAAGAGAAGTTTGATGTAGACGAGGAAGACTGGGAGGAAGACGTCAAAATTGAAGTAACTGCTGATGAGGCAGATGCGGCAGAAGATTATGATTTTGATGAAGATCCGGATGAATTAGATGACTTGGATGATTTAGATTATCTGGATGACGATGATGATATTGAGTTTCTAGATGAAGATGAGTAGATGAAAAAAGCTATCGATTACAATAACTTAACACATATCTGTGTTGTTATCGTAGTCGATAGCTTTTGTATTATCTTACTGCTGTAAATACTCCGCGGAGATCATGGATTACATGTCTTGGACATTTTACAGAGCACATTCCACAGCTTAAGCAGATGTCTTCCTGGATTACTGCACAATTATCTTCTACATGAATTGCACCTGCAGTACATGTTTTTTCACAGATACCGCATCCGATACAACTGACTTCACACTGCTTACGTGCAACAGCTCCTTTTTCTTTGTTGGAGCATTTTACTACAATGTAGTTTGCACATTCGTGAATCTTGATCAGGTTCTGCGGACAGACTTTTGCACACTGTCCACAGGCAATACATTTTTCTTCATCTACTTCGGCAACGCCATATTCATTCATGGAGATCGCGCCGAATTTACATTTTTCTATACAGGCTCCACATCCGATGCAGCCATCTTTGCATCCACCGTCTTCAGAGCCGGCTGCGCGGCAGCCACCGTTACAGGCAACCAGAGCTGCCCGGTAAGGAAATCTCTTTTTAATTGCCATGATTATTTCTTCCTTTCATATGGTGTGTTGGAAAGAGGAAGGCTGTAGCGTCTTTCTCCGTCAAATCTGCAATATGCATCTGCGATCGCAGGAGCAGTAGGGATGGATGTAATCTCTCCGATACCGATTGCTCCACAGGCAACATCCAGACCTGGCTTATCAATAACGATAGCTTCGATCTTAGGGATTTCGTGAGATCGGAAGAGTCCTAGGGAACCATATTTATCAATTGGTTTACAGTTCTCATCAATCGGATACTGTTCTCTGAGTGCGTATCCCATAGACATTACAACACCACCTTCAATCTGACCTTCGCAGGAGAGTGGGTTGACAGCTTTACCAACATCGTGTGCGGCAATCATTTTCTCAATCTTGCCTGTCTTAGGATCAAGGATGCAGACCTGAGTTGCATATCCATAAGCAACATGAGAAATTGGGTTAGGCACATCTGCACCAAGCGGATGAGTCTTAGCGAGATACTCTCCGTAGAAAGTTTCTCCAATCATATCTTTCATGGATTTACCGCTGTTTTTTGCTTCCATGAATTTTTCACATGCTCTGCGGCACGCTTCACCAGTTACAAGTGTCTGACGAGAACCGGAAGTTGTACCGGAATCAGGTGAAATCCATGTGTTGCTTCGCTCATAGACGATGTCGTCATGGGAGAGGTCTGTGTTTGTAACGATCATCTGTACAAGTACAGTTCCAAGTCCCTGACCGATACAGGAAGCACCGGTGAAGATATGGAGTTTCTCATCTTCTTCAACGATTAATTTTACACGTCCTGTATCCGGGATACCAACACCAACACCGGCGTTCTTCATTGCACATCCAAGACCAACTGCTTTACCGGCTGCAAGTGCAGCATCGTATTCTTCTTTAACAGCTTCCAGTGTCTCAACAAGACCTGTGGAATTGTCTACGATCTGTCCATTTGGAAGTACTTCACCCGGGCGGATCGCATTACGGTAATGGATTTCCCAAGGTGTGATGCCAACTTTATCAGCCATCATGTTCAGAAGAGACTCTGTTGCGAAACAGGTTTGTGTAACACCAAATCCGCGGAATGCTCCGGCTGGCGGGTTGTTTGTATAATAAGCAGTACCTTCGATCTCGAAGTTTTCATAATGATAAGGTCCTGCTGCATGTGTACATGCACGTTCGAGAACCGGACCACCAAGAGAAGCGAATGCACCTGTGTCAGATTTAACAATCGCTTTTACGCCCTGGATCACACCGTTTTCGTCACATCCCATTGTCATATCCATGTAGAATGGGTGACGTTTTGGATGAACAAGCAAGGATTCTGCTCTGGATAATTTCATCTTGATCGGTTTCTTTGTTACATAAGTAAGTAATGCACTTAAATGCTGAACCGTCATGTCTTCCTTGCCACCGAAACCACCGCCGACTAATGCATTCTGAACCTTTACTTTATCGTTCCCAAGCATAAGTGTAACTTCGTGCAGGGTCTGGTGAGCAGACTGGTCTGTAGAATACACGAAAATGTCACCGTCTTCATCATAGAAAGACACAGCGCATTCCGGTTCGAGGAAAGCGTGTTCCGTCCAAGGTGTCTCAAAATGATGAGAAATCACATATTTGGAATTCTTAATCGCTTCTTCTGCATTTCCGCGGCTGATGTGCTTATAAGCACATACGTTAGTTTCTTCTTCATCATAAACAAGCGGTGCATCCGGAGCAGCAGCTTCTTCCACTGTATGCACATGAGGAAGGACCTCATATTCCACTTTGATAAGCTTCTTCGCTTTCTCGGCAGTTGCCATGTCAGTTGCAGCTACAAGGGCAATTGCATCTCCGAGATAATGGGTCAGTCCACCGACCGGAATCAGTGAATACTGATCGTGTTTCAAGTGTCCGATTTTATTCTCCCCAGGAATATCATCGGCTGTTACAACGGCTTCTACGCCAGGCAGAGCCTTTGCAGCAGATACGTCAATAGAAAGTACACGAGCTCGTGGATATTTGCTTCGAAGAGCAGTGCCGTAGATCATTCCTTCCGGATAATAGTCATCCGGATATTTTCCTGTTCCGAGTACTTTTTCTTCAACATCTATACGGGAAACGCGAGAACCAAGTGACCAGCTCGGATCGCCATCATCCGGTAAAACGCCTTCTTTCAGAATCTTAGCTGCCAGACGCACTGCATCCATAATTTTTATATATCCGGTGCAGCGGCAGTAGTTGTTGCGCAGTGCATAACGAATCTCGTCATCGGTTGGTTCCGGATTTATATCCAGAAGTGCTTTTGTACACATAACCATACCAGGAATGCAGAATCCGCACTGTACAGCGCCAGCTTTTCCATAAGCATAAGTGTAGACTTTCTGTTCCCAATCAGAAAGTCCTTCGACTGTGATGACATTCTTTCCGGCCAATGAATCTGTGTCAGGTACGCAGGATTTACAAGTCTGACCATCAATGATAACAGTACAGGCTCCACAAGCGCCTTCGCTGCAGCCATCCTTTGCAGAGGTAATGTGCAGTTCATCGCGGAGGAACCTTAACAGTTTCTGATTCTTTGAAGGTGAGACTTCCTGACCATTTACTATAAATGATGCCATGTCAGTTACTCCTTTCTTTGTGACAAAATCCCCAAAGAAGAATCTTTGAGGAAAATGTGTTTGTTGTGAATTTTGATTATATAAAGATATCTTTGTCTATATTTTATCACATATTCAACAAAAAGCAACAACTATTCTAAAAAAGTTTTTTGGCGCCTAAAAATATTTTAGATATATGATATAAAAAATGCATATCAAGACAAAAAAGGGGAGTACCGTAAAATGATACTCCCTTGTAATTATCTTATATAAATTGTTCTTAGTAACCCAAAGGCTTTACAACGCGATTTAATTATCGTGTTCTTCTTCAAATGGATCGTCGTAATCATCTTCATCATCGTAATCATCTCCACCGCGGGAAGCGATTGCAAGAATTAATGAAATAACAGCAAGTACACCACTTACACCGGCTAAAATCAGAAGTTCGAATTCATCTCCATGTTTCAGGAAGGCAAAAACAGCACCACCGATATAGACAATCATCGGGATAAGGAATGCAAAAAGTGTATCACGGTTATTCATGATGAAGTATAACAGTGCAGTGACAAGCATACAAAGAGCAACAATGACATAATTCATGCCAGGTGCAGAAGTTACGTCAGCTCCGGATGTGCTGAGTCCTGTTACGAAACCTTTATAAATACAGAAACCAAATGCAAGCAGGGAAATGATTCCAAGGATGATGCGTCCAGGTCTGAAACGTGGATATTCGTCTACGTATTCATATTCATCATCATCATCATCTTCATCATCATAGTCATCCATTTTTCTGGATTTTACATCTTCTTTTGCTTTCGCAGTTTCGGCTTCTTCTTTCTTTTTCTTCTTGGCAGCTTTACTGTCAGGATCAGTTGCAAGCATATCTTCGTATCCTTTGCGAACTGCTTTTTCACGCTTATCACGGATCTCTTCTGCCGGAATATTCCCATATTTCTGCTCTTCGGAATCATCAGTAGCATCAGTGGGAGCAGTGGCAGCTTTTTGTGCAGCGGCTTTGCGGGCTCTGGCTCTTTCTTTAAGAATACGTTCAGCTTCTTCTTCTGAAATCCCTTTGTCAGCAGCAAGGCGGGCAATCGCTTCTTTGCGGGCTCTAGCTTTTGCTTCTCTGCGGGCAGCTCGTTTCTCTTCAGCGGCACGGGCGGCGGCATCAGCTTTCGCTTTCTCCTCAGCAGCGCGGGCAGCAGCTTCGGCTTTCGCTTTTTCTTCAGCAGCACGAGCGGCAGCTTCAGCTTTTGCCTTCTCTTCAGCGGCACGGGCCTCAGCCTCAGCTTTTGCCTTCTCTTCAGCGGCACGGGCCTCAGCCTCAGCTTTTGCTTTCTCTTCTGCGGCTTTCTTGGCAGCGATCTTCTTTGCACGTTGTTTATCAAGGTTCCATTGCTTTTTACAGCTATGGCAGATTGCATATTCATTAAAGATTGGATCCCCGTTTTCGCTGGTGCCAATCTGCTTATTCTGCAAATCCAGGTCTTTTCCACATATTGGGCACTTCATATTAATCATGTACTCCTCTCTTTTGTATCAAAATATTTATAACAGATTTATTATAGCATCTTAAAAGAGGAAGAACAACGAAAAAAGTGTGTTTTACATAAAATGTTTTAGAAAAAAATCAAAATTGCGCAAGAATTTAGTTTAAATGCTGAATTGAAAAATTAAATTCCAGTGAAAAAGTAAATTCCACTACTATTTTAAA
>OLGZ01000177.1_pt1 | contig 60479 bp, 55 predicted proteins | sample 1605981 | NCBI WGS metagenome assembly OLGZ01 (sample SAMN03283291) | human gut metagenome | biome: human-associated habitat; material: feces | host: Homo sapiens | place: Peru | collected 2012
CCCCCCCCCCCCGCCAAATCTATAACGAGCGACTCTATCGACAAAGACGAAATTTGGCACTTGCAAGACATTACACAAATGCACATTGCCCGTGTCTATGCTGATGAAATAATCAAGCCTTGATGAAAGGCTTGTAAGAGAAGCGATGCTGTCGTTATTGACAAAAACACGCAGATTTTTTAGCTCATCGGCGCGAAACTGCACGGCATTTTTTTGGAAGTTAAGCACCACAAACAAAAATTCAGGGTAAGCAAGCGCTAGTTCGTAGGCTAGGCTGAGCCAGTGTTTTGGAAAAAAGTTAAATCCTATGCCTTCTTTGTTGTTTGAAAAGGCGTTTATGCCGATGACTTTTTTGTAGGCGAATTTTATGCTCTCAAAAAACGGCTTTGTCAAGCTCTCATCTTTTGGCAAAAAATCTTTCATTTTAGCAAAATCAATTTGCGCGATATTTGCATCATAATGCTTTGCATCTATCGCCCGCACGAGCTTTAAGTTAATGTCTGCCATATACATTTTGCCCCGAAAATAAGGCAAAGGCGTGGTAAAAGCCCTGCGTGTAATGCTGATGAAATGGGGTTGGACGATGATTTTTTTAAAATTCAAACGCTCTAATTTTTTAAAAAATTTGCCACTTCTTTGTGCGGAGATGAAAATATCAGGCTCTAATGCCCGAATTTGCGTTAAATTTTTATCATTTTGACTGATAAGTTCATCGATAAAACCAACTTTTTGCATAAAAGCTGGCTCAATGCCCGAGTGATAGGCGATGAGCTTGTGTTGCGGGTAAAGCTGTTTTATCGCAAAAAGTGCCTTAAAACACACGAAAAAATCGCCAAATCCGCCTCCGTGAAAGATGATTTTACCCACTAAAACTGCCACCTGTAACCAAGCAAAAATTTCGTTCCGCCAAGCGTTGGGTTGTCGATTTGCTCAGGCAAATCGTGCGTGAGTTTGCCCATTCCACCGCCTAGCTCAAAAAACACGCTATGCCCGCTCATAGTGATAAACTCGTGTCCTATCCCGCCTTGTATCTCGTAGTAAAATGGCTTTTCGCCCATAGCCGTGTCCTTTGTGGCAACTAGCCCAAAGCCTCCGCTTATAAAAAGATAAGGGCGAAAATACGCAAACCCGATATGCGAAAGCGCAGAACTTCCCATCAAAATCCCAGCCATAAGCTTTTCGTGAAAGATGAGCGCAGATGAGTCGTATTTTTCTTTTTGCAGTTTTAAGGCGCGCATTTCGGCTGAGACGGCGTTTCGCACCTGCACCAAATCCGTGCTGTATAGGGCAAATCCAAACTCCACGCCCCCGCCCATAGCAGCGCCAAAGTTGCCATACGCTCCAAGCGAAAGCGTGCTTTTTTCGCTAAAATTCGCCGCATTTAGGGCATTTACGCAGGCTAAAAGCAAGATTATAAATAAGCATTTTTTCATCATCAACCTTTAAATTTTGTATTTGGCATTATAACAAATTTTACAAATTTTCACAAAAAATTCAAAATTTGAGTAAATTCAAGCCAAAGGCTTGCAAAGCCCAGCAATGAATTTAAATTCTTTGACTTTGCGAGCGATGAAAAGATTTTAAAGCAGGCAAAAGCGGACTTGTCAAAGGATTAGGTTGTTTTCTCATATCTCTTACCCAAAAACACGCCCAAAAGCCCCCACACAAAGCTCACAAAAGCTCCCACGCCAAGCACGAGCGTGATACTCACGCTTGCAAGCAGGCTTTCAAACTGCGCCCAAAGCGCGTCTCCACCGCGGTAAATCACCGTGTCGATGAAACTTTTGACTTTGTATTTTTCATCGCTTGAAAGTGGCACAAAGAGCATTTCGCGCCCGGGTTTTACGAGCGCATACTCGCCCACGCGCCGCACGCTCATCACCACAGCCAAAGGCAAAAACGCAGGGTGCGTAAAGATAAGCACCACAAAGCCCGCGCATATCACAAAGCCCAGCACGCCGAGCAACGCCGTGAGTTTAAAAAACTGAGCGATTTTAGCGGTGAGAAAGATTTGTATGATGAGGGCTGAAATTTGCACGACTAAATCAATGTTTGCAAAGGCAGCCATACGCGCTTCTCGCGTGGCAAAGGCTTCGCGGACTATGCGCGCTTGCTCCATATACAAAAAAGTCGAAACGCTCGTAAGCAGCAGCACAAAGGCGCACAAAGCCAGCAAATACGGGCTTTTAGCGATGAGAGCAAAGCCTACGAAAGGGTTTTTCGCGCCTATGGTTTTGTCAAAGCGTGCTAAATTCACGCCATCTTCGAGCTTGCCCAGCTCTTTTATCATCAAATTTTTAAGCACCACGCCAAGCAGCAAAAGCACCACAGAGGCAAAGACTAAGTTGCTAGCACCGATTAAATTTGCAAAAATTTTTACACTGCTTGCACCCGCTATGCTGCCAAGACTTGCGCCCGCTGCGATGATACCAAAGAGCCTTTGGCTGGCTTCTTTGCTGAAAATGTCCGCTATCAAACTCCACGCCGATGAGAACGCAAAGAGGTTGAAAATGCTTACCCACACATAAAATGCGCGCGCAAGCCACACAAACTCCACGCTTTTCGTCTCAAAGGCGTTCATCGCCACGAAAAAGCCGATGAGATTAAGCGCGAAAAAAACAAAGACAAAGTCCGTGTAAAATCTGCGCCTTATGCGCGTGCTAAGCCACATAAGCACGAGCGAGGCGATGATACAGCTTGCAAAAGTCGCTAAAAATAGCCATTTTAACTCATCTTTGCCGCCTTCAAGCCCCAAAGCATCGCGCATAGGACGAAGCAAGGCATAAGAGCTAAAAAGCACGAAAATAAAGCCAAAAGAAAGCGCTAAAAGCCTGAATTCGCCTTGCTTTAAGCTCAAAAGTTTGCCAAAAAATAAACGCATTTGTCTCATCGTTAATCCTTGTCGTGGCGTTTTATTTGAATTTTGCCTAAATTTTAGCTTAAATTGAGCTTGATTTCTTGCAAAATTCGCAAAACGCCTTTTGTAAATTTTAGCATTATTATAAGGCATTACACCAAGTGTTTGTCAAGGGTTAAATGTAAAAATTTATAAATTTCGCTCAAAAATTCGCGCAAGGTAAGCAAAGATTTATCCAAAACAAGCGCGAAAATTCACACAAACGCAAATTTAGCGACAATTTAATCTCGCGTAAATAAGGCTTACCAGCAAGATGATGGCAACCCAAATGCCAAATTCAGCCTTTAAACCAAAGTTTGACACCATAGGCGTGGTGATGATGGGGCTGATGAACTGCCCCAAAAAAACGCAGCTTGCCAAGCCCCCGTAAGCCCTTGCACGCACGCTTTGCGGGGCTTTTTGGAAAAGATAAGCGGAGTTGTTTGTAACGATAAGCCCGCCCACAGCCCCAAATATCGCTAAACTCACTATCGCCACGATGAAATCATCGACTAAAAACACAAGCAAAAAGCCAAAGGCTTGCAAGGCAAAGCCAAGCACATAAATTTGCTTAACCGATAAAAATTTCACAATGTCCTTGTAAAGATACGCCACCACAGCGTGCGAAAGCGTGGTGCTAGCCATCGCAAAGCCGATGAATTTGGGATTTAGCCCAAGCTCGTCTTCTATGTAGTGTGGAAACTGCACGGCTGCAAGGTAAAAAATCATCACCACAAAAAAGCCCGCAAAATAAATGCTAGCATAATCCTTATAAAACACCTTTTTAGCGGCATTTGTAGCGTTTTGAGTGGCTTTGTTTTTCGCAACTCGTGGCTCAAAAAGATAAAAAAGGCAAAACACAAAGACAAAAAGCCCGCTCGCATAGACATAAAAGGCATAACGCCACGAAAAGCTCGTAAGATAGCCAGCGATGATGGTAAGAACCGCCCCGCCAAGCGCCATCACAAAGCCTTGCAAGCTCAAAGCCCTATCACGCCGTCCTTCGCCCACAGCGTAGTAGTCGCCAAGCAAGGCGTTTGCGCCTGTGGTGATGAAAGCACTTGCTATGCCAAAGGCGCAGCGGCTTAAAAGCAGGGTGTAAATGTCAGCACACCACGCTCCGCTAACGCCCGCAAATATCCATAAAATCATCGCTGGATAAAGGAATTTAAGTTTGCCAAATTTATCCATAAGCGCACCCGCAAGGGGCGAAAAAAATATCATAAAAAGTGCGGGGATAGTAAGCGTTAGCCCCGTGAGTAGCTCTATGTGCGGCGTGGTGCTAAATTCCTTTGCGATGCCGGGCAAGGCGGGCGAAACCAGCACAGAACCTAAAATCGTCATCATCGCCGCGCCAAAAAGGGCGAGTTTGAAACGCACGCGCTCGGTTAGGGCGATGATTTTGCTGTCTAACTTGCTGTAAGGCATTTTTTTCCTTTGTGTGAATTTAATGTCGCTTAAATTTTACACTCATTTTGTTTTAGCCTTGTAAAAACCTAGCGATTTTGCCTCTATCAAGCGCGTTAAATGCTGAATTTGTCGCTATTTTCGCTTCATTTTGAGCGCGTAAATTTGGGGCTATTTTTTCATAGTCCTTAAATTTATAGTCCAAAATTTTAGCGATTTTTGCGCCTTTTGCAAGGCTTTTTACGCTCTTTACACTCGCTCCAAGCCCGTAACCTGCGTTTGTGATGATGAGATAAAGCTCTTTTGAGCTTAAATTTACGCTACTTAAAAAACTTTTCATCAGCGCGCACAAGTCCATACCCCAAAGTGGTGCGGCGATGAAAACGCGCTCATAGCCCTTTAAATCAAGCTCAAAGGGCTTTAAAGGCGGCAAAATGCCCTGTATTCTTTGCTTGCTAGCAAGGGCGACACAGCTTTGATAGTCTTGTGGGTAGGCTTGCTGTGTTTGAATTTGGAGCAAATCTCAGCCGATTAAACCTTGCATATAGTGCGCTAAAATGTGCGTGTTTAGGGTGCGCGTGTAATACACAAAAAGATTGCGCCCACGCAAAATGCTTACATTGCCAAAGACAAAGCTTGTCAAAGTCCCTAAACAAAGCCCTAAAAACGCATGGAGATTAAATTTCGCGCTTAAATTTGCTGACATTTTGTTTCTTTGAATTTTGCTTTTAAATTTGTCTTAAAAGGCGTTAAAAAGCTAAATTTAACGCCTTTTTCGCTTTTATCACTCAAATTCTTTCTCAAATTTAAGACTCATGCTTATAATTTGCTAACCATTTTATGCGCTCAGGGTCGCGATGGTCGATAAAAAGCGTTTTGTTTGTGTCAAGCGTGGCGATTTTTGCCTTATCATCAGCACTTAACGCGAAGTCAAACACGGCGAAATTCTCACGCATTCGCTCTATGCGCGTGGTTTTTGGTATGACGATGACATTTCGTTCAATCAGCCAGCGCAAAATCACTTGTGCTGGGGTTTTGCCATACTTTTTGCCGATTTGGCTTAAAAGCTCGTTTTTGAAAATGCCATTTTGCCCCTCCGCAAAGCTCGCCCAGCTTTGCACGGCTACACTTAAATCGTTGTTGATTTTTTGCTCATCAACCTTTTGAAAAAATGGGTGCAGCTCGATTTGATTGACAGCGGGTTTTATGTCGTTAAACAGGCAAAAATCCGTGATTTTGTCCGCATAAAAGTTGCTCACGCCGATAGCGCGGATTTTGCCCTCTTTGTAAAGCTTGCTCATCGCTCGCCACGCGCCGTAGCTGTCGTTGTAAGGCTGATGAATCACATAAAGGTCTATGTAGTCAAGTCCTAGCTTTTTAAGACTCGTCTCAAACGCCTTAAATGCGTCCTTTTCGTTGGTGTGGCTTATCCAAAGTTTTGTTTCGATGAAAAGCTCATCGCGTTTAATGCCCCCTTTCATCGCGCTTTTAAGAGCCTCGCCTATGGCTTGCTCGTTTGCGTAGGCTTGCGCCGTGTCGATTAGGCGGTAACCCACGCTCAAAGCGTCCTCCACGCACCTTTGCGCCTCGCTGTTTGGGATTTGGTAAGTTCCATAGCCTAAAATAGGCATTTTAATGCCGTTGTTGAGTGTAGTGTAAAGCATTTTTGCTCCTTTGTTTGAATTTGTGGCGTTTTTACTCGCCACAGAGTTTGAATTTGCGCTGTTTGCGCCTGAATTTTTTGTCAAATTCGAATTTGAATTCGCGCTTGAATTTTTAGCCAAACTTAAATTCGCGCCCGAGTTTGCCAACAATGGCGAAACGCTCGCCATCGCACCTAATGCCACGCTTGCAAGCGCAAATTTGCCCGAATTTTTGACAAAATCACGCCGCTTCGCGTTTTGAATTTGCTTTGTATCTTGCAAAGCACAAATTTCATTTACGCCTTGAATTTCAGCGTGAAATTCGCCTAAATCTTTCGCGTTCATTTCGCTCCTTTGTTTGAATTTTTGGTGTTTTTACTCGCCACCGAGTTTGAATTTGTGCTTGTTTGCGCCTTGTTCTTTTCAAAGCAAAGCGCAAATTGAGCATTTTGGTTATTTATCCAAGCCTCGCTCCTTTGTGTTGAATTTAGAATTTTTGCAAATTCTTTTTAGCATTATAAAGCATTACACCTAGTGTATGTCAAGGGCTAAATTCAAAAATTTGCAAAAAAAATTTAAATTTTTTTGATTTTTTTTAAATTTCGCCCTAAATTTAAGCCTTTTTGCTGTGAAATTTGCGCTCAAATTCACGCTGAATTTGTTTTAGCTCATTTGCCTTTCCCAAAAAGCTATCGCATCATCTATCCAGCCCTCAGCCACCGTGTCAATGCCAAGCCCAAAGCCGTGTCCGAGATTTGGGTATTTGTGAAATTCCGTCTCAATGCCAAGCGCACTCATCTTTTCAAGCCTTTTTTGCATAGTTTGCCAGCTTGCTATCCAGTCGTTTTCGCCCACGCAAGCATAAGTTGGCGGCTCGTTTTTGCTGTAATCTGCGTGTCCTGTGTATTGCATTATCACGGCGCAAGGGCGTGGCAAAGGCTTTTCCCCAAATGCGCCCGTCCCATACGAGCCAAGAATCGCCGCCACTATCGCCCCAGCCGAACCGCCCCACAATGAGTAGTCCTTGACATTTACGCCGAGTTTTTGCGCGTTTTCAAAGATAAAACTAATCGCCCTTGCCAAGTCCTCGCAAGCCTTTTTTGCGTTTGGACGATAAATCAAAGCAAAGGCGTTGTAGCCCTTTTTAGCAAGCTGCAAAGCGTGCGGAAAGCTATCTTGCATAGCTCCCACATAAGCAAAGCCCCCGCCTGCGTTGCATACAGCGAATTTGCTCCCACGCTTGCCCTTAAAGAAAAACAAGCCCGTGTCGGCTTTTTGCGGGTCTTTTGCCTTTTCTTGTGGCGTGTAAATGTCATAAAAAATTCTCTCGCCACTTTCTACCCGCTCTCTCATAAAATTCACTATTTCAACGCTTTTTGCGCCGCTAATATGCTCATACCACATAAGCCTTAAATTCCCCAAAGTTTCGCCACTAAAATAAGCTCTATTTGTAGGAAAAATCAGCCTACCAAAATCGCCAAAATCTTTCACAATCTCCGCTATTTTCGTGTTTGTCGTGTATGTTTTGTTTGTTATCATTTTCGCTCCTTTGAGTTAATTAGCAAACGCCCATTTCATCGCTTTGCGGGCTTGTTTATGCCAAAGCTTTCTTTCAAGCCAAAGTCTTTTTCAAGGCAAAGGCGTATCACAAGGTGCGCTATGCTTTTGCGTGAAATGTAAGCACTTGGGTTTTTGAATTTTTCGCCCTTTTTGGTAAGTTCATAGTCGATTTCATCGGCATTGCTAAACCACTGCGCCCTGATTATGGTGTAATCCAACCCACTTTTTTCGATAACACTCACGGCTTCGCGGTGTGGCGGATTGTAGGCGCGAATTCTATCCATTTCATAGTTTGGAATTTCACCATCATAAACGCCATAACTTCCCACCCACACAAGCCTTTTAACGCCTGTTTCACGCATAGCCTGCGTGATTGTCTCTGCCATTTTGGGCAAGTCGCCCGCTAAATTCGCATACACGACATTTACGCCACTCATCGCGCTTTTAAGGGCGTTAATGTCCCTTGCATCGCCCTCGATGAGCTGCACTCTTTGCGGATTTTGCCTTGCTACTTTTTCCAAACGCTTTGAGTCTCGCAAGAAAAGTTTTAAATTTGCGTTTGTGCTTTGTAAAAAGCCATCTGTGGCGACTTTTGCTACGCCACCATTTGCTCCGATGATGAGAATTTGCATATTTGCTCCTTTGTTTTTGTTGAATTTGACAAATTCATCTTTGTCCCAGCTTGTCGCATTTGCACTTAAAGCAAAGGCAAGGACAAGCATTTTAAAAGCATTTTTTAAGCTCATTTTTGCTCCTTTGTTTGAATTTTGTCGTATTGACAAATTTGTTATACTGACTAAAATTTATCATACCGATAAATTTTTATCATACTCACTTTGACAAATGACAAAGTTTTTGTCATACTTATAACTCTTGTCATACTGAGCCTTTGGCGAAGTATCCACAAATTTAAAGTGTGTCTTAAATTCTGTGGATTTTTTGCTGCGGCTTGCGCCTTGCAACCTTTTGCAAAGGCTCAAAACGACAAAGCTAGCTGTCCCAGCCAAAGGCTGATTTGTTCGTATCCATCGCTACAAGCGTCTTTTTGTCGCTCTCATCAAGCGCGAAGTCAAACACGGCGATATTTTCGCGCATTCTATGCTCTTTGGAAGTTTTAGGAATCACCACTATGCCTTGCTCGATGAGAAAGCGCAAAGCCACTTGCGCCACGCTTTTGCCGTGCTTTGCGGCGATTTTCATCAGTGTTTCGTTTTTAAAAAAATCATTTCGCCCAGCCATAAAAGGACTCCACGACTCCAAAATCGTTTTGTGCTTACTCATAGCCTTTCGCAAGGGCTTTTGCTGATAAAAAATGTGCGTTTGACATTGATTTACCGCAGGCATTATCTCGCAAGAGCCGATGAAATCATTATAAGCAGCCGCATTAAAGTTTGAAATCCCCAAAGCTCTTATGCGCCCGTCCTTGTAAAGTCGCTCCATCGCCTTATACATTTGCTTTGAGCTTGCATAGTTAGCGTGGATAAGCAGCAAATCCACGAAATCAAGCCTGAGTTTTTTCATACTCTCATCAAAGCGAACAAAGGTTTCATCGTAGCTCATATCGCTTGAAAGCTTTGTAGTGATGAAAAATTCACTTCTTGCCACGCCAGAACTCGCCACAGCCGCGCCCACTTGGGCTTCGTTGCCATACATTTGCGCCGTGTCGATAAGGCGGTAGCCTATTTGTATAGCTTGTGAAATCGCCTTTTGCCCGTCATTACCGCGCAGTCCATAAGTGCCAAGCCCTAAAATAGGCATTTTAACGCCGTTGTTGAGTGTAGCGTAAAGCATTTTCACTCCTTTGTTTGAATTTGTGTTTAAATTTTGACTTTCTTTTTTTGCCCCACTTGAATTTGCGGCATTTGCCGACAAGGGCGAAAGCCAAAAGAGTGCTGCTGTGCCGAATTTAGCTGAATTTGCTAAAAAATCCCGTCTGTTTTGCATTTGTCCCCCTTTTTTTGTAAATCACGCAAGCATTATAGCCCAAGATAATGAACTCCAACAGGGCTTTCAAAGAATTTGAGCGTAAAAAATTCAAAAAATTTAACAAAAATGTAAAAAAATTTAAATTTTTCAAATTTCGCCCTAAATTTAAGCCTTTTGCCCTAAATTTCACACTCAATTCATCATTTGCTTTCATTTAACTCCTATGCGATAAGCGTTTTGATGATTTTAGCGGGGTTGCCGCCCACGATGACATTTGGCGGCACATTTTTTGTTACCACTGCACCAGCGGCGATGATAGAGTTGTCGCCTATGCTGACATTTGGGCAAATCGTGGCATTTATGCCTATCCACACGCGTTTGCCGATTTTCACACCTTTGCAAAGCGTGGTAGAGCGTTTTTGTGGGTCAAAATCGTGGTTTATGGTAACGATATTAACCTTTGGTGCGATGAATGTTCCCTCGCCGATTTCTATGCCGCCTCTGTCCATAAAGGTGCAGCAAGTATTGATAAACACGCCTTTTCCTAGCTTTATGCCTCGTCCAAAGTCCGTGTAAAAGGGCGGCATTATCCAAACGCTACTATCTAGCTCATAGCCCACAAGCTCGCTTAAAATTTCGCGCGTGTCCTCATCGCTGTGAAAGCCCGAATTAAGTGCGCCACAAGCTTTTGAGCGTTGGTAATAGCCTTTTTCATCTCGTCCCAGCACTCACTTTGATAGTTTATGCCCTCGCCTCCTTTATCGCGCGCAAAAATTTCACGCTCAAAATCCACGCTTTCAAGCTTTAACAGAGTTTTTAAATCCTGCATTCTCAATCCTTATACTTTGATTTCATTAGAGTGATTTCTTATATCTTATATAAATCATTATTATGGTAGCGATGATGAGGCAAACCGATGCAAGCACTGAGAATTTAGAACCTTCAAGTGTGATGAAAAGCCCACAAAGCACAGTGCCAAGACTTGTGCCTATATTTGCTGTGCTGATAAAAAGTCCATTTGCAAACTCAGCTGCTCGAGGCACGGGATTTGTCAGCACAAAATGCGCTCCACTATTTAAAATGCCTGCAAAAATTCCAAGTATAGCAAGTATGCTTATCGTTGCTGTGCTGAATTCCGCAAAGAAGAACAAAGCACTATACAAAACAAGCATTATTAAAGGCGTGATAAAAAGCGTTTGATGAGGCTTGCTGGTGAGTAATTTTCCTGCCAAAAAATTACCCAAAACGCAACTTAAACCAAAAATAAAAAGCGTTATGCTAATAAGCGTAAAGTCAAGCTTTGTAACGCTCAGCAAAAATTCACTCATATAGCTATAAAAACCAGATATAGCTCCCATTGAGAAAATCACAGTAGCAAAACTTATCCAAACTATAGGTTTTACGAGTATATAAAGCTGCCTTTTTTGGCTTTTTGCTTTTGAGCCTGCTTTGCTTTTTACAAAAAAGAGTGTGGCTACAAAGGCTATGGCGTTAATTACTGCGAAGAAAATAAAGCTTGCTTGAAGTGAAGTTTTACTTGCAATGTAGCTTGTAAATGGTATGCCAAGTGTCATACCTGCTGAAACAGCCATAAAAATCTTGCTTGCTGCTTTTGCCGCTTCGCTTTCAGGCACGGATTTGGCTGCCAAGCTAAAAGATAAAGCACAATACACGGGGTGAAAAAATGCTGGAATAGCTCTTAAAAACAAAAGTAGCAAAAAATTTGTGGTAAATGCGGCTGCAAGAGAGCTTAAAGAAAACACAGCAGTGCAGATAAGCATAACTTTTTGCGCATTAAATTTTGCAGCGAGTAACGGCGTAATGGGCGCAGTAAAAGCTACAATGAGTGCAAAAAGGCTCACTACCCAACCTGCATCAGCTACGCTAACATTAAATTCCTCAGCTATAATAGGGATAACACCCATAGCTCCAAGTTCTGTGGTTAAAATCGAAAATACCCCAAACATAAGGCTTGGCATAAATAAAATATGCGTTTTTGTCATTATCGTTTCCTTTTTGAAAATAAATTGTTTGTGTAATTATACAAAAGGGCTTCTTTATACTCTTTGTCGCTTACCTTGTCAAGCCACACGACATTTTGCCCGTCCTTAACGCCTGTAAGTGCGATATGTGCGCCACTTTGCTTGTCTGTCGCTCCGTGAAAGTGCTTTAAATCAGGCGGACAAAGCACCGTGTCGCCCTTGTGTGCTAGCTGCACCACGCCTTGCTCGGTAGCTGTGATGATAACGCCGTCCGTTACGATGAGCGTTTGCCCCGCTGGGTGCGTGTGCCAAGCCGTGCGTGCGCCCTTGCTAAACTCCACCAAAGCCCCTCCAAAAGGGCGATAAGGCGCATTTTTAAACAGATGAGACACCTTCACCTTGCCCGTGAAAAACTGCTCGTTGTTCTCAAAGCCCCCAAGCGAGCCAGCTTTTACTAGCTCTTGTGAGCTTGTCGCATTTTTTAAATCAGCCGCATTTGCCATAACAAAACCTCCTAAAATAGCCACTAATGCTAAATTTTTCATCTTTTTCATCTTTTCCTCCTAACTCAAAGTTTTCATATCGATGACGAAACGGAAATTCGCCTTGCCTTGTGCGACTTTTTGATACGCACTATCAAGCTCGTTTATGGGGATAAGCTCGATTTGTGGGTAAATTTTGTGCTTTACGCTAAAATCAAGCATTTCTTGGGTTTCTTTTATGCCACCGATGAGCGAGCTATAAATTTTGCGGCGAAAGTTCCAAATCATCGCATTTGCGTCTAAATTTGGATTGTCTTTTGGTGCGGGCAAGCCGACAATAGCCATTTCGCCATACATTTTCAGCATTTTTTGATAGGCGTTTATGTCGTAGTGATAAGGTATGGTTGAGATGATAAAATCAAATTCGTTTTTAATCTCATCAAATTCCTTGCTGCCTACCTTGACAAAGCGTTTTGCGCCAAGTTTTAGCACGGCTTCTTTTTTATCTACTATGTCAAAGCCCGTTACCTCAGCACCCAAAGCCACCATATACTTAACCGCCATATGTCCCAAGCCACCCACGCCAGCAACAGCGACTTTTTGCCCTTTTTTAACCTTGCTAAACATTATGGGCGAGTAAGTCGTAATGCCCGCGCACAAAAGCGGTGCTACTTTTTCGATTTGTGCGCCTTTTGGCACTTGTATGGCAAAATTTTCGCTCACTACATAGTTGTTTGAGTAGCCTCCATAGGTGATTTCGCCGCCGTGAAAGTGGTCTGTGCTGTTGTAGGTAAAGACTGTTTTAGCATTTGTGCAAAACTGCTCGTTGCTCGCCTTGCACGCCTCGCACTTGCCACAAGAATTTACCATACAACCTATGCCAGCGTAATCGCCCACTTTGAATTTGCTCACCTTTTTGCCCACAGCAACCACTCGTCCAGCGATTTCGTGTCCGGGTATCATCGGGTAGTTTGGTGCGCCGTGTTCGCCAGCAACAGCGTGCAAGTCGCTGTGGCAAATGCCAGCATACAAAATCTCAATGAAAATGTCCTTTTCGCCAAGTGCGTGGCGTGTAAAGCTGTAAGGCTTGAATTTAAAATCCTTGCCAAAAGCCGCATAGCCCTTGCTTTGAATGCGTGAGCCGTTTTTAGCCTGCATTATGGCTTCGTTTGTGCCAACGACTGAGTTTGTGCTGTTTGCGCTTGAATTTTTTGTCAAATTCGAATTTGAATTCGCGCCTGTGTTTTGCGCAAAAGCACCTAGTGGCAAACTCGCTGCTGCGCCTAATGCCACGCCTAATTTTGCCGAATTTGCGATAAAATCGCGCCTTGATGATGAATCTTTCATCATTGCTCCTTTGTAAAATAAATTCATAAAGTTTTGCGTGGCAAAGGCTTTGCTAAACTAGCCTTGCGTTCATAAAGCCTTATTAAACGCCTTGCTAAACTAGCTTTGCGCTCATAAGGCTTTGCTGGCTTGCTTTTTGTTTGCAAAGCCTAAATTTAAAGGCTTTTGCCACACGATTTTAACTTTATCGTTTAGCATTATAAAGCATTACACCTAGTGTATGTCAAGGGCTAAATTCAAAAATTTGAAAAAAATTTTAAAATTTGTGTGAAATTTTTAAGTGTTTGCCAAAAGGCTGATGAATTTTTTAAATGCCAAGAATTGAGCAAAATGTGCTTTTTACGCCTTGCCTTGTGGCTTTCATATTGCCTTGTAAGGTTTGCTTGCTACGCCGTCTTTGTGAGTAGTTTTTACAAAAACGGCGTGGCGAAATTCAGTATTTACCCTTGAATTTTGGCAGTTTTTTGTAGTAAAATTTGCTGTTTTTATCGAAAATATCCTCGCCCAAAGCCTCCATTTCTTCGTAAAGTTCGATTTTAAATTTCACCTTTTCAAGCGAATTTTGCAGGGTTTTTAAGTGCTGTTCGATTTTGTCTCGCTGGCGTTGCAAAAGCCTTTTGCGCTCGCTAGCCGTGTTAATGCCTTGCGAAAAAAGATAAAGATAGCGGCGAATGTCCTCTATACTCATATCCAAACTCCGCAAACACTCTATCCACTGCGCCCACTCGACATCACTTTGCGCAAAATAGCGCGTGCCGTGTTCGCTTAGCTGGGTGAAAGGGAAAAGCCCCTTGCTCGCCCAAAAGCGCAGTGTGCGCGATGAAATGCCCGTTTGCCTTTCTACATCGATGATGGTGTAACTCATTTGTGTCCTTTCTGTCGCCTTTTGCGCGTAAATTTACACGCAAAAGGTGTTTGGTTTTGTCCGCTTAAAGCCTTAAAATTTAGACTTTTTTATGTCGATGACATAGCGGAATTTCGCCTTGCCTGTGGTGAGTTTTTCGTAGGCTTCGTCTATTTTGTCCGCTGTGATGATTTCAGTTTCTGGGTAAATGCCGTGAGCTAGCGAAAAGTCAAGCATTTCTTGTGTCTCTTTCATACCGCCGATGATAGAGCCATACACGCGGCGGTGTCCTGCAAAGACAAGCGAGTTTATCGCGATTTGTGGCATCACCTCAGCAGGCGGAAGCCCCACTACGCAAAACTCTCCGCCATAACCAAGCAGCCGCACATAGTCCATAGGCTCATAGGCGGTTGGGATTGTGGAGATGATTAAGTCAAAGCGTTCTTTTACTTCGCTCAGTTTGTCTGTGGTGTAAAGTGCCTTGACGCCTAGTTTTAAGGCGTCTTGCTCTTTATTTTTGTTGCGCGCAAAAACGAAAACCTCAGCGCCCATTTTCAGCGCGTATTTTACCGCCATCACGCCAAGCCCGCCAAAGCCCGCAACGCCTACTTTTTTGCCCGCGCTCACCTTGCTAAATTTTAGCGGCGAATAAGTCGTAATACCTGCGCACAAAAGCGGCGCAACCTTGTCAAGCGGGGCGTTTTGCGGCACGGTTACGGCAAAGTTCTCGCTTACGACAAGGTTGTCGCTGTAACCGCCGTAAGTTGGGGCGTCATCGTGGAAGCAGTCCTTGCAGTTGTAGGTGAAAACGGTGTTTTGGCAAAACTGCTCGTTGCTTGCCTTGCACGCCTCGCACTTGCCGCACGAATTTACCATACAACCAACGCCCGCATAATCGCCCACTTTAAATTTGCTCACCTTGCTCCCTACGGCGATGACGCGCCCTGCGATTTCGTGTCCTGGCACCATAGGGTAAATGCCCTCGCCCCACTCGCTTCTTGCGCTGTGAATGTCGCTGTGGCAAATGCCCGCAAACAAAATCTCCATCAAAATGTCGCGCTCGCCAAGTGCGTGGCGCGTGAATTTGTAGGGCGTAAATTTAGCGTTTTTATCCGCCACCGCGTAGCCTTTTGCGGCGATTTTCGCACCGCTTTTTGCTTGTGAAATATACTCTTGCATAAATGCTCCTTTGTGTAAATTCAAGGCTCATTTTGGCTTGTAAATCGTTGATATTTAACGCTTTTTTGCATTTCTTTGCATTTTGCGCCCACATAAAAACGGTTTTACTCCAAAATTTCGCCTTGTTTTTGTTTTGTTATTATAAAGCATTACACCTAGTGTTTGTCAAGGGGGAAATTTAAAAATTTGTAAAAAATTTAAAAAATTTATAAAAATTCATAAATTTCACTCAAAATTCATCAATCTTTCACTCAAATTCGCAAATTTCTGCCCTTAAATTCAGCTTGATTTAAGTTTATGTGAGCTAGAATTTGTGCTTGCAAAGGCTATTTAAAGACTTCATCACGCTTTTTGCCCGCTTAAAGCCTTGTGTTGCAAATATGCTAAAATGCAAACATTTGAGCTGAATTTAAGCGATGAGAGGCAAGTTGTATAGGATAAAGACAAATGAGCTTACACATAACATACGCGCAAGATGATGATGGCGGGTTGCAGCTGTATTTTTCTAGCCCCAAAAAAGAAAGGTTAGATGATAAATTTATCGTGGATTTTGGCGAGGTCAGCACAGGGGTTGTTGTCGAAAATTTTGACGACACCATAGGCTGGAATAGCAGCCTTGAAAAGCTCTACCTTGACGAGCCGCAGCGCATACTCACCTCATCTCAACCCAAAAAATACAAGCCTTGCATTTTTGAGATAAATCCAAACGCCAACACTTGTGAATTTCGCGTGTTTGTCTCATCAGAACAAAACAATTTTGATGAGCTGATTTTCTCTTGTCAAACCACAAAGCGCGAAATCATCGAGCAGCTTTATGCTAAACTCATCGCCTTTGCTAAAAGTCCAGCCTTTAAAAAATCTTGCAAAGCCCGCCACAAAGTGCTTTTAAGCTACACAAATCCCACACTTGAAAACTATCTCAAAGATGAATTTGCACTTCGCACAAGTGTCGCCAAATGCCCACATTGCGGGCAAAAAATACCCGTGCATACTCTGTATGATATGCTTGATAAAGCCTACGCGCTCATCAAACAAAATACAAAATTTATGAATTTTTTAGAGCAAATCGGCGAAAATATCAACACCATAGGCATAATGCAAAACCACCAAAGGACAGCACAAGCAAACGACAAATATCATCATCAAGATTATCGCGTAGTCAAAGAGTGCGATGAAAACGGAATTTTCATCTGTTTTAGCGAGGATTTTGAGCGCATTGAGGGCGTGGAGCTTGAAAGGGATTTTTTTCGCTTGGAGTATCAAAATTTCGGCTTTGGTGCTGTGCGTTGCCAAAAAATGCGCGATGAGCTGAGTTATGATGAAAAAATCGCCCTTGTCAAGCAGTTTTTCGCTTGTTTTTGGAGTGATGATAGCGCATTGTGCGAGTATATGGGCGATGGCAAATGCGTATTTGCCTTGAAAGCGGACAAATCGTGGAAAGAAAGCTATGATACATTTGCCCGCTTTACCTTGCACCAGCTTAAAGACGAGTCTCACAAACAAAACGGCAAGCTCAACTACATACATTTGCAACTCATCAAGCCAGAGCCTATAAACGCTTTTAACTCTCTATGGCTTAACCAAAAAGTCATTATGGTAATGGCGGATTACACGAGCTTTTTGTGCTTTGATGGCTGTGATTTTACGAGCTTTGACGGCTTAAAGGCTTGTCAGCACCTTGTAAAAAGCGAGCTTGAAAGCGATTTTAAGGCTTGGATACTTGAATTTGACGAATTTTTTCTCTCAAATACCGCTGATTTGGACTGGGAGGAATTTAACGAGCGCGGATTAGCGCTAGCAAAGCGTTTGCAAGATGAAATCAAGGCAGATTATATCGTGCTGTATGCTCGCTCACACGATGAAATCGTAGGCAGCGCCGATGAACAAGGCGAGCTTATGGAATTTGATGAGCGAAAATTAAGTTTGCGAGTTAAGGCAGATAAAGACGGCACGGGCGTTTGGCGTTTGCAAAAGCCTTTGCAATACCGCACAAACGAGCCTTGTGAGCTTTCTACACTTGGCATATCGCAAGATTTGCAAAACAAACTCACGCGCTGGCAAGGCAAATTTCGCACTCAAAACTCTCCACAAGCGCGAAAAGAGCAGCACAAAGAGGGCTTTAAGCTCGCTCAAAGGCTCAAAAATGAGCTGCAAGATAAGGCTTATGTCGAATTTGAAGGGGCGCACAGGTGCATTTTATGCGAAAGAGAGCTATAAGCCCAAACGCCCCATTTTCGCAAACTTTTTCTATATCCCGTAGTTTGTTGTTTGTAGGATACTTCGCCGCGTTTAGCATAAAGGAATTTACATTGCGAGCAAGTTTTTGCAAAAACGGCGTGGCAAGCCAAAAAAGCCTTTAAAGGCTTGCCTACGCAACCTTTGCGGTTGCAGGGCAAATGAAAAGAGAGTTTTACGCTCTCCTTTCGTCATACTGATAAATTTGTCATACTGACTTTTTTGTCAAAATGACAAAGTCCTTGTCATACTGCCTTGTCGTGTCATACTGACTTTTTTATTGTCATACTGAGCGCAGCGAAGTATCCATAAATTCAAGCGCGATTTTAGTGCTTTAAGGCGTATCTTAAATTCTGTGGATTTTTCGCTAACGCTCAAAATGACAATGTTTGAGATTTTTCGCCTTTTACAAGGCTCAAAATGACAAGCCAAGCTGTTCATCGCAAGCCTTGCGACAAAACAGCGTGGCAACCCTAAAATTACCACGAAATCCCACACAACGCAAACCAAACCCAACTCCAAAACTCACATAACCCACACACAAATTCCAAGCCACGCCTCACACAAAAGCCCAAAATTCACATAACCCAAATTCAACCCAAACCAAACCCCACGCAAAAGCCCTAAAATTCAAACAACACAAAACTCACGCAAACCCAAAAGAAAACTCCACAACCCAAAATTCAACCACACCCCACACAAAAGCCCCCCAAAAAATCTCCCTAAAACCTATATCTCATCACCAAGCTACCGCCATAGTAGTTAAGCCCTGTGTCATAGTGGCGCAAAAAGCCCTCAGCATTGAGCTTAAAGCGTTTGTAGGTAAGCAGCTGTGCGCCCAAAGCCGCACTCACCACGCTTTCATAGCTTTGATTTTCGTATTTTAGCTCATTTTCCCCAGAGCGCAAAAAGACAAATTTGTGCGTGTTGTAAAGCCTACGCTCAAAGCTCACCTTGCCATACACGCTTGAAAAGGCACTTCGCACATACTGCATTTGCACGCCCAAAACCCCGTCCAAAATGTAAGCGTTGTAAGCCTTTGACTCAAAGCCCAAAATCCCCACAAAGCCATCTTGCCTTTGTCCGTAGTTTTGCACGCCTACAAAGGGCTTAAAAGACAGCTTCTTGCCATACCTTGCCCCAGCCACAAGCCCTAAATTCAGCTCATAGTTGTTGAATTTCGAGCTTGAATTTAAGCTTTGTTCTGTCCATTTGTTGTCGATGGTAAAGCTGCCAAACAAAAGGTTTGCGTTAAATTCAGTTTCGTAAATGCCGTATTTATAAAGGCTCAAAACGCCAGCTTGTAGCAAATGCGCCTTTGTTTCAGTGCTTTGAGTGGATAAATCCTGTTTAGCCGTGCCATAAGCATAAGCTAAGCTTGTTTTGTGCGTGAAAGCGCCCATTTTGTAGTTAGCACCTAGCGACAAACCAGCCAAAACTCCGTTCGTATCGGCACTTTTCATCACGCCGCCCACAGGGGCTAGCTGAAATTCCACATTTGGTTTAGCCTGCAAGGCTCTTACTCTTCTGCCGTTATCAAAGCGCACAGCACCACTTGCGGCAAGACGGCGTGCCACAAACCTACCCTGACTCATCGGAGCAAGCAAGACATCGCCCTTAAAGGCGGCGAGCATATTTTTAGGCTGTGAGACAAGGTTGTCTTGGATGGCTTTGTTGGTTTCTGTAATGGCAGTTTTAAGGTGTTTTACTTGCACTAACAATTCATTATCATCATTACCAAATTTGTTTGCAAGCGCCTTATAAATATCTTTTTCGTTATCTAATAAGCTATTTTTGTATTTGTTAAATTCATCATTAGGGTCAGGTGTCGGTGGTGTTGGGTCAGGTGGTGTCGTGCCTTTTCGTGCGAGATAAACATTACCATTTTGATAAGCAGCAGTAAGAAAATCTGGGTTAGGGTTGTTGATAATTTGCACTTGGCTATCTTGTAAGCCTATAAGGTTGCCTTGAAGCACTGTGTAACTTTGCCCTACCTTTGCATTTGTCATATCAATCCGAACGACACCATTTTCGTTATTTAAGTTACCTTTCAGCAAGCCCATCGTGCCATTTCCCATACCAAAAGTTATCGTTGAGCCGTCTTTGTTTTGCAAACCCTGCCCCACAACAAGCTTGCCACCATAAATTTTTATGCTTGAATTTTGTCCGTCCTTGCCTTGTGAAACAAGCTGTCCGCTTACGCTCATAGAGCCGCCGTTGATGGTGATATTTCCACCGCCACAGCCACTGATTTGGCAAAGCGTATTTGTGTTAAGTTGTCCGCCATTTAGCATATTGCCTGTAATGGTAACCGTGCCACCATTGTTAATAAAATTCGCTACACTTGACGGACTAGCTGCGCCAAACGCTTCTTTTTGCCCGACATTGTAAAGGTTGCCGCTAATGCTTACCTTACCGCCGTTATTTGTGATTTCATTATGCGACAACACAGAAGTTGCGGTAATGTCAAGTGTTGAGTTGTTGATAGAAACTTTGTTTTGGTTTAAAAACCTATTTGCCTTAACTTTCAAAGTAGCGTTATCGTTTAAAACGACATTTGCCTTAAAGCTCATTTGAAAAATGGTAGAATTGCTTGCGCTGTTGCCATTAAAAGTGAGTGTAGCATTAGTAATACTCATTGTATATTCGAGCAAAATGGAGTTAAAATTGTTTAAAACGAGGTTTGAATTTGGTTTTATGGTTGTGTTGTTCATATAAAAAGGGGTTGTGGTTTTTTGGCTGTTTGGGTTTGGGGGCAAGGTTAAATTCAGCGTTAAGGTTGATGAGCCGTTGCCGCTTGTCGAGTAAGTAAAATCATATCCACCGCCAGGTGGCTTGTAGCCAAAGGTGCATTCCCAAGTGCTACTACAATCAGCTATGGCTTTGTGTGTCTCGCTTTTTCCGCCCGCAAGCGTGATAGATGATGGCAAAGTTCCCGTGTAATCAGCCTTTAAAGCACTTGTAAAAATTCCGAGAAAAGCCACAAAAAAGACAAAATTCCTTTTTATATGAAATTCTAATCCACACCGCAAAATCCCCACGACAAAAAGGCTCACACAGGGCTTTTTCAAATAAAATTTAGGGCGAAGTCGCCACACACTTAACTCGCTAAAAATTTGGCGCATTTTTTGCATAAATTTAAGCACATTTTTCGGCGTTTTATCGTCAAATTTTAGGCACTTTTGATGGGCATTGATGGTAAAACCACTTGTTTTTTCGGCATTTTGTAGCCTGTAATTCATCTCAAACCCCCAAATACGCGAAACTCGCGTCCTAAAACTCCAAATCATCACCTTGATGATACTATAAATTTGATTAACTTACAAGAAAGCGTTGTTTGTATGAGTAAATCAAGCACAAATGACGACAAAAAGCTTCGTTTCAAGCGCTTAAATTGAGCTTTTAAAAATCAAAGCTTTGTGAGCTCTTCGGTGTGGATTTTGCTGAATTTTGTAGGCAGGCGTGGCTCGTAAGGTAAGCGTTCTAGGGCTTTGTCCGCTAGGCTTTTGCCCTCTTGTTTAAGCGGGGCTTGGATATTAAGCAGCATTCTTTCGTGCGCGAAAAACACGCTCATTATGCGCGCAAGATGAGTGAAAAAATTTGAATTTTTGTGCGTGCTTAATTTGTCGATAAACTCGTCAATAACGGGGTTTAAGATAAAGCGAAAAAACTGCTCGGCAAGTTGCGCCTCGTCCTTTAAAACGCTCGCGCAAAAGCCAAAGGCAAAGCTGAATTCGTCCTCGCTTTGACGGCATTTTTCATCTTTGCGAAAGGGGCTTTTTCGCACAAGCTCGCAAGCAAGTAGTTTCATCTGCCCATCATCTCGCCCCTCATCGTAAAAGCTCGCACTCAAAGGCACATTGACATAAGACAAATCAAAAAACACCGCATTTTGCTCGGCTTTAAAGCTCGCATAGTCAAATTCAAGCAAAGCCTTGAAATCGCTTTCAAGGCTCTCATCAAGCAAATTTTGGCTTAAAATTTGCGCCTGCTTTTGCCAGCGCACAAAGGCGGCTTCATCGCTAAAAAGCAAGGGCGTAGAGAAAAATTCATAAAAATACGCCCTTGCAAGCTCTATTTGACTCATTCTCGCCTAACGCTGAAATTTGGCACGATTTGCTTGGTGTCGCTAAGCTCTTTATACCAGTAAGAGTGCAGGATATGCACTTCTTCTTCTTCTTTGTAGCCTGTTATCATCGAGTGTATGCTGCCCTTGATGGCAAAGACAGCCATATAAATATGCACGCAGAAAAACACGGCGCACAAGATACCCAAAAAGTTGTGGATAATGGCACAAAGGCGCAAAAGCTCGATTTGGCTCAAACCAAACAAGCCTTGAATGGCTGTTGAGTTAAAGTCAAGAAAATACATAAACCCGCCTGTGATTATCATCACAAAGCCCCCAAAGACGGCTATATAATACCAAGCCTTTTGCCCGAAGTTAAATTTACCCGCAGGCACGGGCTTTTTCACCTTGCTTAAATATCCGCCCACGATGAGTAGCCATTTTAAGTCGTATTTAGCGGGCAGCATTCGCCTGAACCAGCAAAAAAGCATAGGAAAGATAGCGATGATGAAAAGCAAGCTCGAAAAGGCGTGTAAATTCTTACACACACGCACGAAAACGCCTCCGCCAAAATAAGAACCAAACATCATCACAAGCCCCGTTGGCACTAAAATCACCCACGACAAAGCGGCGATAAAGTGAAAGCTACGCTCAAAAAGCGAAAAGGCAAAGATTTTTTTGCCGTGATGAGAAAACTGCTTTGGTCCTATTACCATATAATGCAAGGCAAAGGCAGCTAAAACGCAAATGAGCGTAATCAGCGCGATAGTGGCTATGTATTCGCCTTGTAAGGTAGTCCATAGCTTGCCAAGGGTAGAGTAGTTTGCTATGTTGATGATGCGGTTAGCGTCCCAAATTTGCGTATCTTGGAGCATTCTATCGGCGTTATAGTTTGCAAAGGCAGGCAATGCAAAAGCACACAACCCAAAGATGAATTTTTTCGCAAAATTTGCTGAATTTAAGGCTAAATTTTTCATACTCTATCCTTTTTTTCGTAAGCGACTTGCCATTCGATGACATCGCTGAGTTTTGATACACTTTTATCAGCTCGCTTTTCTATGCGCTTAGCAAAGATTTCTTCAAGCTGCGCTGTCTCGCCCACGATGAGCGCATTTGTGGAGCAAACTGCGGCGCACATAGGCACTTTGCCCTCAGCGATGCGGTTTTGTCCGTATTTGTGCCGCTCTTCTTCTGAATTTGTTTCAAGCGGTCCGCCCGCGCACATCGTGCATTTGTCCATAATGCCCTTGTTGCCAAAAATGCCCGTTTGCGCAAACTGCGGCGCACCAAAGGGGCAAGCATAAAGGCAGTAAGCACAACCTATGCACTTGTCTTTATCGTGCAGCACTATGCCATCAGCACGAGTGTAAAAGCAATCCACAGGGCAAACTTGCTGACAAGGCGCATCTTCGCAGTGCTGACAAGCGATAGTCGTTGAAATTTCTTTGCCTTCAACGCCTTCGTTGAGCGTGATAACCTTGCGGCGATTAACTCCCACAGGAATTTCGTGCGCTGAGGAGCAAGCAACCTGACACGAAAAGCACGAAATGCACCTTCGTTTATCCACAAAAAAATTAAGTCTTGCCATTTTCTCCCCCTTACGCTTTTTCTATGCGGCAAAGTCCCGCATTATACTCAGAAATTTGAGTGATGGGGTCAAAGCCGTAGTTTGTGATGGTGTTTGACATTTCGCCTATGGTGTAAGGCTTTGTGCCTTCTGGGTAGTTGTAGCTCAAATCCACGCCTTGCAACATACCAGCAAAGTTATAAGGCAAGCAAATTCTATCAGGCGTTACTGAGCGGTTGTGAATGCACTTGACTTTGATTTTCGTGCCTTGTGGTGAATGTATCCACATCATCGCTCCGTCCTTAATGCCATACTTCTCAGCTAGCTCAGGATGGACATTTGCAAACATTTCAGGCGTAATGCTGGCTAGATACTTGCTCGTGCGCTCTAACATACCCGCACCGCTTAAATTCACAAGGCGCATTGATGAGATGATAGTTGGAAAATCCTTGCTCCAATCCTGCTTTTGCTGCTCGCTGATGAATTTCGTCTCTACGCGGAAATTCTTTTCTTGGTCAGGCAGTGCTGGATACTTTTGCACCAAATCCCAACGCGGCGAGTGTATAGGCTCTCTGTGGAGTGGAATTTGGTCTGGAAACTCCCACACGATAGTGCGCGCCCTTGCGTTGCCTAAGCAGCAAGCACTTCTTTGACGGCATTTTTCAAGGACAATGCCTGACAAATCCGTGCTCCAAGTCGCGCCTATGAGTTCTTGCTCCCGCCTTGTGAGCCTTACATTAAGCACTTCTTCGATATTTGCTTTTGTGATTTGCGGATAACCGCCCTTTACCTTGCAGCCAACGGGCGTAAAATCATCGCTTGCAAGCTGTGAGATGCCGTTATGCTCTAAACCAAAGCGGTTTCTAAATCCCATTCCGCCTTCTTCATAAGGAATGTCTGAATTCCACAAAATAGGCGTTCCAGGGTGCTTTTCGTCCCAGCAAGGCCAAGGCAAGCCATAATACTCGCCTTTCACTTCTCCGCGCAGTCCTATCAAGCTATCTGGGTCGAAATTCTCCCAATTTCTTTGGTGCTTTCGCAAGCGTTCAGCCGAAATCCCACGAAGTCCTATGCTTAAAAGCCCTATACTCATCTCACGCGTTGCATCATCAGGCCACACGATACTATCATCGTCATCGCTTTTAGTTTGTTTAAGCTCGTGGTCGATTATCTCCATCTTCATACCGCGTGTGTATTCTTTGTAAAAGCCAAATTTTTTCGCAAATTCAAACATTATCTCTTGGTCTTCTTTGCTCTCATAAATAGGCTTTACAACTTGGTCTCTCCACTGCATAGAGCGGTTTGTGGCTGTTACATAGCCCTCTGTTTCATACTGAGTAGTCGCGGGCAAAATGTAAATGCCATCAGGGCGGTCAGCTAAAACGGCTATTTCATTTACAAAAGGCTCGGCGATAACTATCATATCGAGCTTTTTAAGGGCTTCTTGGATTTTAGTCGTGTGCGCCATAGAAGTAATGCCCGTTCCTTGCACCCAAACCACACGCACAGGCGCATTTGAGTGAGTTTTTTCTTCTTGCAACACGCCTTGCCACCATTTTGCTAGCGAAAAGCCCTTTTCGTGCATCCACTTTTTCTCAAAAAAGCGTGAATTCATATACTCTCTATCCACGCCCCAAAATTGAGTGAAGTGATTCCACGCCCCATCATCAAGCCCATAATAAGCTGGCAAGGTATCAGCCAAACAACCCATATCAGTAGCCCCTTGCACATTGTCGTGTCCGCGGATAATGTTTGTGCCGCCACCTTTTTTGCCCATATTACCAAGCACAAGTTGCAAGATAGCAAGAATTCGCGTGTTTGAGCTGCCTACTGAGTGCTGAGTGATACCAAGCGACCAAAAGAGCGTAGCTGGCTTCACAGACGCATACATTTGCGTAATGCGGATAAGCTGCTCGGCTGGCACACCCGTTACATTTTCAACCTCTTCGGGCGTCCATTTTGCCGCTTCTTCGCGGATTTTATCCACGCCATAAGTGCGTTTGTCGATGAGTTCTTTGTCTTCCCATCCGTTTTTAAAGATGAGATGGAGCATTCCATAAACAAAGGCTATGTCAGTTCCAGGGCGAATTCGCACATACTCATCAGCGTGCACCGCACTTTTCGTATAAACAGGATCGACCACGATGAGCTTCGCGCCGTTTCTGTCCTTTGCTTGTAAGATATGTTTAAAGCCGATAGGATTTGCCACAGCAGTGTTTGCACCAAAGATTATCATCATTTTAGCATTTGCCGCGACATCGCTAAAATTGTTCGTCATAGCGCCATAACCCCAAGTATTCGCCACACCGGCGACTGTTGCGCTATGTCAAATTCGAGCTACGTGGTCTATGTTGTTCGTTCCCCAAAAGGCTGCAAATTTCCTAAAATAATAAGCCTGCTGGTTGTTGAATTTCGCTGAACCCAAAAACATAACGCTATCTGGTCCGTTTTCTTTGCGAATTTCAAGCATTTTATCGCCGATTTCATCAATAGCTTGCTCCCAACTGAGTCTCACCCACTTGCCGTTTTCTTTTTTCATCGGGTATTTGATGCGTTGTTTTGACTTTGTCAAATCAATTTGGTCTATGCCCTTACAGCAGTGTGAGCCTTGTGAATGCGGGTGTTCTATCGCGTTTTCTTGGCGCACCCACACGCCGTCCTTAACTTCGGCTTTTACACCGCAACCTGAACTGCAAATAGTGCATATAGTGCGCACTATCTTTGAATTTGGAAAAGGATTTTGCACCTCTTCGCTTGTCGCTTGCCTTAAACTAGCGTTTGCGCCGCTAAATGCACCGCCGCCAACGCCCGCAATAGCAGCAAGTTTTAAGAAATTTCTTCTTGCTAATGCCATTTTTACTCCTTTGTAGCGTGATGAAACACGCTTTTGTGTAGTTTTGTCGTCATTTTTGCTCCTTAAATTTAGCTTTTATCGCTCTTTTGCGCTTTAAATTCAGCTCAATGAGCGATTTCGTAGTAGTTTTGCCATGATTTGCTTGGCTCATAGAGCCTTTCTTGCTTTTTACTCTTGCCTTTAAGCACGGCTGTGTCCGCACCTTGTTCGTTTGCAAGCACACTCTTTGCAGCAACCAGCGAAGCACCAGCCACTGCACCAAATTTAAGCGAGTTTTTTAAAAACTCTCGCCGCCTTTGTGTAGTCATCGAAACTCCTTTGTTGAAAGCTTAAAGTCGTGTTTTCTTAAAGCACGCTTATTTTGTGAAATTTTACACACTTTTGCTTAAAATAAAATTAAAAAACAAAATAATTTGAAATTCAAAGTAAATAAAGTGTTAAAAAGTAATTTATCCTTTTAAGGCATAATTTTAAACGCCTAAATTCACACCATTTTATAAAAAAACTCAAAAATGTTAAAAATTAAAAAATCATTATAATATCACTTACAAATTTTCGCTACAATGACACAAAAATTTACAAAAAGGACAAAAATGCAATGCTTTATCAAAGAACTCAAACTTCCGCCAAACCCTAAAATTCTCATCATCGGCGGCGGTTATGGCGGCTTGCGCGTGGCTTTGGGGCTGAGCGAACTTGTGGATTTTAAGCACAATGCGCCCCAAATCACGCTCATCAGCAAGCACGATTATCACTATCAAACCACGCTTTTGCACAAAGTCGCCGTTGGCACGCTCTCAGCACGCAAGGCACGCATTTTTTACCGCAAAATCCTTGACGCGAAAAAAATCTCTTTCATCAAGGACAAAATCATCAAGTTAAGCCCCGAAGAAAACTGCGTTTATGGCAATGGTGGCAGGTATGATTATGATATTTTAGTCATCGCGCTTGGTTTTAAGCCCGAAAGTTTTGGTATAAAGGGCGTTGATGAGTTTGCTTATAAACTTTCTTCCCTAAACAGCGCGCTTAAACTCAGCAAACACATAGAAAATAAATTCAAAAATTTCGCTCACACCAAAGACGAGCTTGATTTGCGCTTTGTGGTGTGTGGCACGGGTTTTACGAGCATAGAATTTGCCGCTGAGCTTGCAAGTCAAGTCGAAGAGCTTTGCCTAATCTGCGGCATAAACAAAAGCCTGCCAAAAATTTACTGCGTGGGACGAAGTGAGCGAATTTTGCCGATTTTTAGCGAGAATTTAAGCCAAAAAGCGAGTAAAAAGCTTGAAAATATGGGCGTTGAGCTGATAACAAAGGGCAATGTCAAAGAAGTCCTGCAAGATGGCGTTGTCATCGAAAAGGACGGCGAGTTGCAAGAGATTAAAGCGCACACCGTGCTTTGGTGCGCTGGCGTGAAAGGAAGCGATATCATCGAAAAATCGGGCTTTTTGAGCAAAAGGGGGCGCATTGAAGTGGATTGTCAGTTGCGATGCCCGCAATTTGACAATGTTTTCGTGGTTGGCGATAGCGCGTATCCTACCACAAAGGACGCCATACACGCTCCAACGGCGCAGCTTTCGGCTCAAATGGGCGATTTCGTGGCTTTGCTTTTAAGTCAAACGCTCAACGGCAAGGCTTTCAAAAAGGCTTTTAAATTCAAGCACCGCGGCACCGTCTGCTCCATAGGACACACAGACGCCGTTGGCATAGTCTATGGCAAAGAAATCGTAGGCGAGCTGGCTGCCTTTATGAAAAATACCATAGAAAACCGCTGGCTTTTCGGGCTTGGGGGCTTTCCTATGGTATTTAAAAAAGGACAATTCCGCTACCGAACGAGCAACTAAAAGGCTTTTAAAAGCGTGAATTTCACGCCTTGTTGTTGCGAGCTTTGCAAAAACAAAGCGTGGTTGGGCGGCACAAATTTGCACTTTTAGTTTGTCGTTGCGTGAATTTAGCAAAGTGCAAGATACCAAAGTAGGCTAAATTCAGCTAGCAAGAATGTGTAAAATTTAAAAGTCTTGTGAGTTTTAATTTTACAAAGATGACCGCACAGACATACAAAGGGCTTTTAACAAAATTCTGCTAGCACAAATTCAAAAAATTCATAGCCTAAAATTCATCAAAAAGCCTAAATTCACACGACCCTTTATGCAAATTTATCAAAGCGAGCGATAAATTCAGCCGCGCAAATTCTTGCAAATTTCGCTCACAAGGACAATTAAACAAGCCTTGCGCGCCATTTAACCGCTCGCAAGGACGGCGTGAGCGTGGATTTAAAATCTCACTTGCTTTGCCGCGTTGATGAGGGCAAAGAATTCTTTTCTCGTTTTTTCGTCTTTTAAAAAAAGCCCACGAAGCGCAGAAGTCGTTGTCGTGGCGTTTGCCTTTTGCACTCCGCGCATTTGCATACAAAAATGCCTTGCTTCGATGACGACACCAACGCCCTTTGCGCCTATGTGCGTGCTTAAAGCATCGGCGATTTGCTCGGTAAGCTGCTCTTGGATTTGCAAACGCCTTGCAAACATATCCACAAGGCGCGGGATTTTAGAAAGCCCAACGACTTTTTTATCAGGGATATAAGCACAATGCACGCGCCCAAAAAAGGGCAGCAAATGATGCTCGCAAAGGCTGTAAAATTCAATGTCGCGCACCAAAACCATTTCGTTGTTTGAGCTGTCAAAAAGTGCGCCGTTTAAAATGTCCTTGACGCTTTGCGCGTAGCCACTTGTAAGGAATTCAAGGCTCTTTCGCACGCGCTTTGGTGTGTCTAAAAGCCCAGCTCGCTTTGGGTTTTCGCCCATAAATTCAAGCATATCACGCACGGCGTTTTCGCATTTTTCTTTCATTTTTGTCCTTAAATTCACGCATTTTCAAAAATAACGATAAATTTTAGCACAAATAAAGAATTTTTTCGCAAATCATAAAGAAATTTTGGTATAGTTTCATCATAAATTTCACTTTAAGGACAAATTTTATGCAAGTAAAAGCTAAATTTGAAGACAAGGTTAATGCCGTTGCAAGCGTGAATATACCGCGCCAAAAGATAGACGATGAGATAAAGGCTTTGGCTCAAAAAGCGAGCAAAAGTATCAAAATGGACGGCTTTCGCCCGGGCAAAGTGCCAGCAAGTGCTGTGATGAAGCGTTATGAGAAAGAGCTTAGCAAAGATGCGGAGCAAAATTTGCTCAAAAACGCCGTTGATGAGGCGTTAAAAGAGTTGAAAAAGGACGGCAAAGAGCTAGTGGCTGAGCCTTATTTTGAAAAATTTGAGCGCAAAGACAGCGGCATAGAGACTCAGCTTGTTTTGAGCTTTAAGCCACAGGTTGATTTAAAGGGCTATGAGGCTTTAATCCCCAAATTCAGCGCACCAAAGGCTGAGAAAAAAGAGCTTGACGAAAAGAAAAAAGAGCTTTTAAAAAGCCTTGCCACAACCGAGCCTATAAAGAGCAAGCGGGCTTTGAAAAAGGGCGATTTTGCTAAATTTGACTTTGAGGGCTTTGTTGATGGCGTGGCGTTTGAGGGCGGTAAGGCTGAAAATTTCACGCTTGAAATAGGCAGCGGGCGTTTTATACCCGGCTTTGAGGACGCTATGGTAGGTATGAAAGAGGGCGAAAACAAGGACATAAAAGTAACTTTCCCCAAAGATTACGGCGCGGCGAATTTAGCGGGCAAAGAGGCGGTTTTTAAGATAAAACTGCACGAGATAAAAGAGCTTAAAATCCCCGAGTTAAATGCTGAAATTTTAAAGCAAATCCTGCCTAATGAAAACGCCCCAAGCGAAAAACTACTTGATGAAAAGATAAGCGAGCAAATCGAAAACGAAAAGCTTTTCAAGCTCATCAACGAGGATTTAAAAGAGAAATTCGGCGAGGCTTTGCTGAAAAAATTTGACTTTGACTTGCCGCGCGGAGTTGTCGAGCAAGAAATTGATGTGCAGTTTCGCAACGCGTGGAGCGGTTTTAGCCAAAAAGAACTTGATGAGATAAGAGGCGATAGCGACAAATACCAAAAAAAGCGTGAGAGTTTTAGAAGCGAGGCGCAAAAAAGCGTGAAATTCACCTTTGTTGTCGATGAGCTGGCGCGTTTGCGTGGAGTGAGCGTAAGCGACAACGAAGTCGTGCAGGCGGTTTATTTTGAGGCTTATCGCTACAACCAAGACCCCAAAGCCTTGCTTGAAAGCTACCAGCAGCAAGGCATTTTGCCCGCTATTAAAATGTCGTTGATTGAAAGCAAGTTGTTTAATGACATTTTCGCGCCAAAAAAGGACGAAAATTCAGCCCCAAAAGCAAAAAGTGCTAGCGAAAAAAGCGAAAATTCAAGTAACGCAGGCGAAAAAAGCCCAAAAACTAGCCAAAAAGCTGTAAATTCAAGCGCAAAAGCCAAAAATCCAAGCAAAAAAGGACAAAACTAATGTATATCCCTTATGTCATCGAAAAAACAAGCCGCGGAGAACGCAGTTATGACATTTACTCACGGCTTTTAAAAGACCGCATTGTAATGTTAAGCGGAGAAATCCACGATGAACTTGCCGCAAGTATAGTGGCTCAACTGCTTTTTTTGGAGGCTGAGGACCCTGACAAGGACATTTACCTTTATATCAACTCGCCCGGTGGCGTGATAACAAGCGGTTTTAGCATTTATGACACGATGAACTACATAAAACCAAGCGTTTGCACGATTTGCATCGGGCAGGCTGCTTCGATGGGTGCTTTTTTGTTGAGTTGTGGCGAAAAGGGCAAGCGTTTTGCCCTGCCAAATTCACGCATTATGATACACCAGCCGCTCGGCGGAGCGCGCGGACAGGCAACGGACATAGAAATTCAAGCCAAAGAAATCTTGCGAATGAAAGAGATTTTAAATCAAATTTTGTCCCAAAACACAGGGCAAAAGCTCGCTAAAATCGCCAAAGACACCGACAGAGACTTTTTTATGAGCGCAAATGAAGCCAAAGAGTATGGACTCATCGACAAGGTGCTGGAAAAGAGTTTTAAATAGCCTTTTTATGGGGCGTTTGTAAATTTTTACTTTTGCGAGCGTTTGCAAGTTTTTACTTTTACGCCTTTTGCGAGCGTTTGTAAGGTTTGCTAAACGCCTTTTTGCAAACGCTCAAATTCACTCAAAAGCTCATCTCTTAGCTTGTCGCTTTTGCGTTCGCCGTCCTTAAAATAAGCATTTATCACGCCCTCAAATTCGCTTAAAAAGCCAAAAAGCTCACTTTGCCAAATGCTGTCGTTTTTTTTGCTTAAATTCATCGTTTGGATAAAGGTGAGTTTGCGCGACAAATCCCCGAGTTTTTCGAGCGCCTCGCTTTTTTTGTCATTGTCAAGCAAGGCGTTTTCAAAGCTTTGAATTTCTTTTTTAAAGGCTTGAATTTTATCGTTGATAATCTCGCAAAATTCAGGATAAACGCCCGCTTTCACAGGCTCTAAAAGTGCCTTTTCATCGATATTTAAGGTGAGTTTTTTCACCGCAAAATAAAGGGCTAAAAAAGATAAAGCCGCCATCAAAAGATAAAAACTCATCGCCACGCCCCTAAATTTAGCTCAAAGCCTTGATGATGATTTTGTTTAAAGCCTTGTTAAAGGCGCTTGGCTCGTCTATGCCTATGCCCTCACTCAGTTTTGCCATACCCAGCACGATTTGAGCTATGTCTGGCGTAAAGGTTTCGTTGCTTTTAAGCCTTGCAAAGACTTCGTGTTTGGGGTTTAGCTCCAAAATCGGCAACACCTTTTGTTCTTGTCCCATTTGCTTTAAGAGCTGCTGCATCGCAAAATCTGGCTTGTTTTTGTCATAAACTATGCAACCTACGCTATCTCCTAGCCTTGAAGTAGCGCGCACATCCTCAACTTCGTCCTTTAAAAGCTCTTTAAATTTAGCTAAAAGCGGTGCAAAGGCTTTTTTATCGTCCTCGCTCAACTCGTCCTTGCTTTCTACTTGGTTTATCGCTGTGAATTTTAGCCCCTCAAATTCGCCTAAACTTGGCGCAATCAGCGTATCTATCTCATCATCAAAAAGCAAGACTTCAATGTCCTTTGCCTTGTAGCTTTCAAGTAAGGGTGAGTTTCGCAAAAGTGCCTCGTTGCTGCCTGTGATATAAAAAATCTCTTTTTGTTCCCCTTTTGCTCGCTCTTTGTATTCGCTTAAAGAGTTTAAATCCCCATTTTTAGAGCTTTTAAAAAGCATAAGTTTGAGCAAACTCTCTTTTTCTGCGCCCCAGCCATAAAGCCCCTCTTTTAAAACCTTGCCAAAAAGCTTGAAAAATTCAGCATATTTGTCCTTGTCCTTTTCTTTGAGCTTAGCCAGCTCGCTTAAAATTTTCTTTACGCTTGCCTCTTTTACCGCGCGTAAAATGGTGTTTTCTTGCAAAATTTCACGGCTTACATTTAAGGGTAAGTCCTCCACATCGATGATTCCACGCACAAAACGCAAATAAGTAGGCAAAAGCTCCTTATCATCATCGCTGATGAAAACCCGCTTGACATAAAGTTTCAAGCCACTTTGATAATCCACACGAAACAAATCAAAAGGCGCGCGGCTTGGCACGAAAAAGAGCGTGTTATACTCAAATTTACCCTCGCTTTTGGTGTGAATGTAAAGCAAGGGCTTTTCGTTGTCGTGGAAATTTTGCTCGTAAAATTTCTCATAATCATCAGGCTTGATTTTAGCCTTGTTTTGCCTCCAAAGTGCGGTAGCGGCGTTGATTTGCTCTATTTTTACCTCGCTTTTTGGCTCTTTGTTTGCCTTTTTGTCCTCTTCACTCAAAGGCAGATTTTGCGTTTTTTCCAAAAAGATAGGAAATTGAATGTGGTTTGAGTATTTGCTCACTATGTTTTCGATACGGTAAGCATTTAAAAACTCCTCGTCCTTTAAATGCAAGGTGATTTGCGTGCCTTGCGTGTCCTTTTTTGCGTCTTTTATCTCATAGCCACTTGCATCAGAAGTCCATAAATAAGCGTTTTCATCAAGTGCCTTACGGCTTAAAACCTCAACCTTACTCGCCACCATAAAAGCCGAGTAAAAGCCCACGCCAAACTGCCCGATGAGTTGGCTGTCCTTTTTCGCATCCCCACTCAAACTCTCCAAAAAACTTTTCGTGCCGCTTTTAGCGATAGTGCCAAGGTTGTTTTTCAAGTCCTCTTTGTCCATACCGATGCCGTTGTCGCTGATGATGAGCGTTTTAGCCTTTTCGTCAAATTTTATGTCTATGCGCGGCTCAAATTTAAGCTTTTTGTAAGCATCATCGCTCACGCTTAAAAAGCTGAGTTTATCGAGCGCATCGCTTGAATTTGAGATGAGTTCGCGCAAAAAAATCTCTTTGTTTGAGTATAAAGAGTGAATCATCAGCTGTAAAAGCTGGCTCACTTCGGTTTTAAACTGCATTTTGCTGTCCTTTTGTGTGAATTTTTGCTTGAATTTTAAAATGTGAATTTTAATGTTTTGCTAACAAATTTGGATTTTTTATCTCACATTAAAATAAAATTGTTATAATCTCAAAACAAGGAGCAAAAATGGAATTTGATGAAAGAGTTGATTTGAGTTTTGATGAAGTAAAATCCCAAATCACCAGCACTTTACAAGAAATCAAGGACAAAAAAGCCGAAATTTACAGCCTTGATGAAACAAAAATGCTTGTAAAACAAGATGACAGCGCCAAATATGAAGATAAAATTTCATAAGAATTTTATCCTAAATTTAAGGCTGATTTTGGATTTTATCGCCCAAAACAACCCGCAAAATGCTGATGAATTTGAAAAAAACCTTTTTGAAAGCCTTGATAAACTTAAATTTATGCCTTATCGGTGTCGAAAATCCTTTTATAGCGATGATGAGCGTGTGAGAGATTTCGTTTTTAAGGGCTATGTCGCACCATATCTCATCGCAAAAGATGAAATCATCGTGCTTGGCATTTTCAAACACAAGCAAGCACCCAAATTTTAGCCCACTAAAATAAAACAAATTTTTGCCGATTTACTAGGGACATTTTTTAAAGGAATGAAAGATGAATTTAAGTGCGCTCAATTTCGCAGGTGCTACCGTGTTTAAACGCTTTGAATTTAACCTAAACGCAAAGCCCAAAATCCTTACCCAAAGCCAAAATTCATCTGCAAACAGCCACAAAATAGAACGCCAAAGCAACAACGAAGCAAGCGCGAGCGAGAAAAAAGAGTATGAAAAAGTCTTTAACGCCCGCATAAGCGATGAGGTGCGGCGCGCTGAGGCTGGAATGACGACTATTTACTTTCGCGACCCTATCACGCGCAAGCTCACAAGAAGCGCGTTAAGCGGAGAGAGCTTGTCGGCTTTGGGGCGTGAATTTGGTAGTGATGATTTGAAAAAGCGAGCCGATGGCTCATACATTTTAAGCGGCAAGGCGGAAAACTTTGTCGCGGGCTGGTATGCGGACATTGCTTACACAAGGGGCTATTTGAAAGCGGATAAAAATGCGGACGGCTTTTTTAGCGAAAGCGAGCTTAAAAATGTGCGCTCAGGCTTCATAGCTCAAACCCTAGAAAACACGGACACGGGCGAGATTTCAAATCTGAGTTTTGTAGAATCTTATATAAAACTTGACGGCGATTTTACCACGCCATTTAACGAAAACAAGGCTTTCAAAGAGACGGCAACGAGCTTGCAAGGGGATTTTGGCTCAAAAACCATAGGCATAGAACTTGACAAGATGATTAAAAAGGACAAGAATTTAGACGGCAAACTCACTTACCACGAAATGGGCGGAGAAAGGTTGCAAGCTGAGACGACAAGGGCGCGCGGAGAGCTTTTTAACGCGGCTGAGATGGCTTTTGCAGCCGTAAATTTTAAAAAACTCAGCGCTCAAAAAGGCTTAAACAACCCAGATGGTATCATACTCAACAACGCAAAAACAAGCGATATGTGGGTAAAACAATCCCTTGACAAACTCGCTAGCGGAGTGGAATTTGATGATTTAAACAGCAACGAGCAAGCGATTTTGAAATGGCATTTGAGGGACAAAATTTTTGACGAAAAAAAGGACGAATTTGACAACACTTACCTTGAATTCAATAAAGAAAAATTTGAGAATTTTTACGCTGAATTTAAAGAAAGTTTTCAGCAAAGAAGTGCTGAATTTTTGGGGCTTTCAAGCAAAGATATAGGCGGGCTTGATTATGAAAATTTAAGCAAAATTGTCGATGAGCTTTATAACACCTTTTTAGACACCTACTCAACAAGCATCAGCACCATAGGCGACACGATAAATTTAAGAGATAGACAATTTGATATAAGCGTTTAAGCAGTGTTTAAGCGCGGTAAATGTGGCTTTTGCAAAAAAAAGTATTTGCATTTTTAAGCTAAAAATTTGGTGTTTGGGTTTTGTTTGTTTTATCTTAAATTTATCTTAAACAGCACGGGCGAAAAGGCTTAACACAAGGTAAAAGGCTGAATTTTGTCAAATATCTAAATTTTAGGCTTGAAATGGCTTTTTGGAATTTGCTAAGATAAATTTTTGTGAAATCGAAAATAAACAAAAAAAAAAAAAACGCAAAATTCAGCTTATTTTTACGAAAATCCGCTACAATTACCCTGCGATTTTGTAAGATAAATTCGCAAATCTAACTTCATACAAAGGAGAGACAATGAAAAAATCATTGTTGAGTTTGGTTGCCGCTGCGGTGGCTTTGTTTGCCTTTACAGGTTGTAGTGGTATGGCTACGGTTGGCAATGGCGCAAATGGTCTTGTCTATACAGATACGACTATACCGCTTTCTGCAAATCGTGCTGGTAGTGCAAAACAAGGCACAGCGGTTTGCACAAGTATTTTGTCTTTGGTGGCTATCGGGGATTGCTCCGCTGAGGCTGCGGCTAAAAATGGCGGCATTAGCTCCATTCAAAGTGTAGATGCAAAAGTCTTCAACATACTTGGGCTTTACGGCACTTACACCACTATCGTCAAAGGTAACTAATTGACAAATGCCCTTTTCGCAAGGGCATTTCATCGCATTTAGTTCATACCATCTTCGCTAAGTCTCATCGCATAGGCGTTTGTGTCGCTGCTATACACGCTAAAACCCATATTTGAAGCGATGGGCGTGGCTTTTAAGCCCTTGTTCGTCAGCTCGCAGTCCCACCACAGCGTGAAATCGCGGTTGAAAAGATAGGCGATGATGAATTTTCGCTCGCCCACTTTGAAAACAAAATAATCATCAACACTCGTAAAGTCCTGTATAAGCTTGTTTTCGTAATGTGTCGGCGTGATAATGCTGATGAAATAGCTATTGTGTGCGCTTTTTTGCAGGCTTATGCTCAGCTCATCGCTTAAATACCCGCTTTCTTGCTCGTTTTGATACAGATAAAAACCGCCCAAAAGCGTGTAAATGCGTTTGTTGGCTCGCTCATTTTTTTTCCAAAGCTCCCAATTTTTAGCGCTTTGCCACAGCTTTTTGCCCGCTTTGTTTGGCTCAAAGAGCTTTTTGGAGAGCTTTTTGGAGCTGAATTTCAAATCTTGTTTTGTGAGTTTTGGCTTTATCGGTAGTTCGCTTGCGTCAAGGTAAGTTTTTTCAGTGCCATCATCATAAGCAAAACTTTCTAACTCTTTAACATAAGGCAGTAGGTTGCTATGAGATACCACAAAAGACTTGTCTTCTGGCTTTAATTGATTGATTAAATCTTTAAGGTTTGGTAAAATAGTATCCAAATCAATCTCATCATCGTCTAACGCTTGCTCGGTAGGGGTAAAAACATTTGGTTCTTTTTCTAAGTCTGTAAATTCAGGCTCTTTAAAAGTCTCATCATCGTCAAAGCCTAAATTTTCACGCTTTTGCACGGAAAAATTCTGCTCGTCTTTTAAAGGCTTGAATTTGGGCAACTCTTTGTAAAAAAAATGCGCCACAAGCACCAAAATCAGCACTGCAAATAAAATTTTATTCATCAAAAATTCACTCACTTTTCAAAAATTTTTTATCATTTTTGTCAAAATTTCATTAGAAATTTAGCATAATTACCCTAAAATTTCTAAACAAAAAAATATCTCGTTTTTGAAAGTGATAAATGAAGCGCAATTACCGAACCTTGTCAAGCTACAAGCACCTTGCCAGCTCGCCAAAGCACCTTTTAGCCTTTTTAATCACGCTTGGCGTGGTGCTTTTTTTCAGCACTTGCAGCAGCCACACCACACTCACAGGCTCGGTAGAAAAAGTCATAGACGGCGATACCATCACGCTTTTGGACGAAAGCGGGCAAAGCCACAAAATCCGCTTTTTTGGCATAGACGCGCCAGAGACAAATACCAACCAGCCTTTTGGCGAGGAAGCAAGGGCGTTTTTAGCGCAGGAAATAGAGGGCAAAAAGGTGCAAATCATCATCAAAACAAAGAGCGACAAATACGGCAGAGTCGTGGGCGTGGTGAAATTTGACGGGCAGGATATAAACAAAAAAATGGTGCAAGAAGGCTATGCGTGGGCTTACAGCTACTACACAGACGCATACACAGCGGAGCATAACGCCGCAAGAGCGCAACAAATCGGGCTTTGGGCTGATGATAACTCTACAAACAAGCCCATAGAGCCATATAAATGGCGCAAAACTCACCAAAAAAAGGGCTTTTGATGAAAAAATTTGCTTTTGCTTTGCTTGCTAGCCTTTGTTTGAGTGGGTGTTTCGTCAATGAAAGAGGCATAGGAAACCGCTTTTATAGCGATTGTAAGGCTTATTATGACGCAAGTGGCAACTACCACGAGCAATGCCCCACAAACTGGATAAATGTCCCGCTAACGCCCGATACACTTTACAAAAAACGAGTGGCTACAAAGCGCTGAGCGCGCTTAAAGCCTTGTCTTCTTCTGTAACGACTTTGGCGGTGTCTGCTTTCACTTCGCTTGCTTCTTTGTTGTCTGGGCGTTTGAGATGGAAAACATGCTCGCTTGTAACGATGATATTCATTGAGGATTCAAAGACTTTGATTTCATTGACTAGCCCTACTACGCGCACTTCTCGCCTTTTTGCGCTCTCATCAAAGAGTGCTTGGGCTTCAAGTTGCAGCACTTCGCCGTATTTTAAGGGGGCGTAAAATGAGGATTTAGACGATACAAGTATGGAGAATTCTTTGTTTATCGCTGCTTGGGCGACATAGTTTGCTGCGCTGAAAATGAACGCATCATACACTAAGCCCTCATTATCCACTACCATATCAGCAGTGGGGATAAAAACCGAACGAGCGTGGTTTTTAGACAGCTCGCAAATCGTGCCTGCCATAGTGGTGTTGATTTCAGGGCAGGTAACCAGCTCGCTGGCTATCTTTGTAACATCATCTTGGGAGACATACTCATCGAGCTTGTCGAGCTTATCGTCTTGTATCTTTATCATCTGTGTAGCCTTTGCGCTGATTTATGTGTAAATATGCCTTTGCGGACAAGGCTCGCGGCATTTCGCATAAGCCAAAACCGCCCTTTGAGGCTAAATTCACAAAGCTAATATCGACAAAAACGAAAATACTTTATACAAGGTGCTGAATTTTAGCTGAATTTATGGGTTTTGCCGCTTTAAAAGCATAAAAATTCACAAAGAAAGTGGGTTTTATTTAGCTACATTTTTGCTAGCGATGATATTTAGGCATTCTACGATGAGCGAAAATGCCATAGCCACATAAATATAAGCCTTTGAAATGTGTAAATCTATGCTTTCAGCCATCAAAACAAGCCCCACAAGCACTAAAAACGCAAGCGCGAGCAGCTTTATGCTGGGGTATTTTTCGACAAAGTCCGCTATGGGCTTGCTCGCAAAAAGCATTACAAGCACCGCTATGACAATGGCTAGAACCATTATGGGTAAGTTTTGAGCTATGCCAACGGCTGTGATGACACTATCTAGCGAAAAAACTATGTCTAAAAAGATGATTTGAGCGATGATGAGCCAAAAGACATTGCTTGTAAAGGTGCTTTTTTCACCACTTTGCACGCCACAAACCTGCTCTTTTATCTCAAATATAGGCTTTACTACCAAAAAAAGCCCGCCAAAAAACAGCACCAAATCCCTACCCGAAATTTCGCCTGAATTTTGGGGCAAAAATTCAGGCAAGGGTAGCGTAAAAAGCGGTGCGGTGAGTTTCATAATCAAAAAAAGCGAAAAAAGCAAAGCAATGCGGGCAAACATAGCAAGCCCAAGCCCAAGATAGCGGGCTTTGTCCCTTTGATGAGCGGGCAGTTTTGCCACCAAAACGGCAAGCATTATGATATTATCAACGCCAAGCACGATTTCAAGGGCAGTTAGCGTGGCAAGAGTGAGCCACGCATCGACACTGAAAAGCCATTCAAACATTTTTCGCCTTTTTGAGTGCGTAAAAGCCTAAATTTAAGCTACCATTTGCCCCAAAGCGACAATCTTCCGCTTCCAAGCAAAAAAAGCGCAAAGGCAGCAAAGAAATAAAGCCCTTGCAGTTCATAAGCCCAGCCGCCAAAGCCGCCAAGTGAAAAGAGTGCGTTGCCGCCCTCACTCATCGTGTGCGAAAGTGTGGCTACAACCATAGTCGCCATTATCGCCAAAGACGAAAGGCGGGGCAAAATCCCAAGTATCAGCAAGGCAGGCGCGACAAGCTCGCCCACAAACACACCATAAGCTAAAAACACAGGCAAGCCAAGCTGAGCGAGCAAGCCAGCATTTTCGCCGCTTCCCATAAGCCAGCTCATCGTGCCTTCGTAGTTTTGCACCTTGCTTATGCCGTGCAGCAACATCATCACGCCTAAACTCACGCGCAAGATGAATTTACCTAAATCATCAAACATTTTTTGTCCTTTTTTTGAATTTAAAAGTTTGATTATAAAAAATTTTTCAAAATGTTATATTAACGCTTGCCGAATTTGTAGCACAAAGTTGTAAAATTTAACTTTACGCAAGAAATTTAATCAAAAATTTAAGAATTTAATGTTACACTTTAATCACAAAATTTCACACGAAAGGAGAGATACAAATGGGTAACAAAATTGCCTTGAATGTATTTTGGGTTTTAGTTGCTCTGCTCGCGGCGTGGTGCTTTGGCACGCTTGCGCTTCACACGGGCGAGAGTATAAACGCCACTTGGATAGTCGTGGCGGCGGTGTGTTTTTATATGATAGGCTACCGCTTTTACAGCAAATATATCGCTGAAAAGGTGTTAGAACTTGACGATAAACGCGCAACGCCCGCTGTTGTCAATAATGACGGACGCGACTTCGTGCCGACAAACAAAATCGTGCTTTTTGGGCATCATTTTGCGGCTATCGCTGGTGCTGGACCCTTAGTGGGACCGATTTTAGCGGCGCAAATGGGCTACTTGCCGAGCTTAATCTGGCTTGTAGTAGGCGTGGTGCTGGCTGGTGCGGTGCACGATTTTACCGTGCTTTTTTGCTCTATGCGCCGAAATGGCAAGAGTTTGGGCGAGATTATCAAGCTCGAACTTGGTAAAGTCGTAGGCTCTATCACAATGGTAGGCATTTTAGGCATTATGATGCTCATCATCGCCATACTTGCTCTTGTCGTGGTAAATGCCCTAGCAGAGTCGCCTTGGGGGCTTTTCACCATAGCGATGACTATTCCTATCGCCATTTTTATGGGCGTTTATATGCGTTTTATCCGCCCTGGACGCGTTGGCGAAGCAAGTGTCATCGGCTTTGTGCTTTTGCTGCTCGCACTTTACTATGGGCGCGATGTGGCACAAAGCGAAACGCTGAGTGCGATTTTCACGCTTAGCCCTGTAACGCTTACCTATGTCATCATAGGCTATGGCTTTATCGCGGCGATTTTGCCTGTGTGGTTTTTGCTCGCGCCAAGGGATTATCTAAGCACCTTTTTGAAAATCGGCGTTATCGTCTTAATGGCAGCTGGCATTTTGATAGTAGCCCCTGAGGTGCAATTTTCCGCTACTACTAAATTCACAGACGGCACGGGACCTGTGTTTAGCGGACAGCTTTTTCCTTTTCTTTTCATCACTATCGCTTGCGGTGCGATTAGTGGCTTTCACGCCCTTGTGTCAAGTGGCACTACACCAAAAATGCTTGAAAAAGAATCTCACGCGCGAATGGTAGGCTACGGCTCGATGATAATGGAGTCCGCTGTGGGCGTGATGGCGCTCGTGGCTGCTGTCATCTTAACCCCGGGGCTTTATTTTTCCGTAAATGTCGCCCCAGCAGCACTTGGCACAACGGGCATTAGCGATGTGGCGCAAGCAGCAGCGGTAGCGGCGGAGACGATTCGCTCTTGGGGCTTTGAAATCACGCCTGAGCAAATCACAGGTATGGCAAATGAAATCGGCGAAAAGTCCATTTTAAGCAAAACAGGCGGTGCGCCGACTTTTGCCATAGGGCTAGCCACGATAATCGCGCAAGTGCCGCTTTTTAACTCAGGCTCAACAGCGTTTTGGTATCATTTTGCCATACTTTTTGAAGCACTCTTTATCTTAACAGCCGTTGATGCAGGCACTCGCGCTGGACGATTTATGGTGCAAGATGTGCTTGGCAATGTTTATAAGCCTATCGGCAATATCCAAAGCCTACCTTGGGGCATTTTCGCTACCTTTATATGCGTGGCGGGCTGGGGATACATACTTTATCAAGGCGTTACAGACCCGCAAGGCGGTGTAAAGTCGCTTTGGACACTCTTTGGCGTGTCAAACCAAATGCTAGCAGGCATCGCGCTACTTACCGTCATCACCATACTCTTTAAAATGGGCAAGGTTAAGCAAGCGTGGGTGGCTATCTTGCCAGCGGCTTGGGTTCTCATCAGCACACTTTATGCGGGCGTTTGCAAACTCTTGCCCGCAAATGGCGAGAAAATCCACGATGCAGTAAGCCACATAGCCCTTTGGCAAAATTTCAGCGCAAAGGCGGCTGAGGCAGCAGCAAACGGGCTTGCGGACAAGGCGGCAAGCTTTCAAACCATAGCCACAAACAACCTCATCAACGCTTGCTTGTGCGCTTTGTTTATGGCTGTAACCATACTCGTGCTGGTGCAGTGCGTTCGCATTTGCTTAAAGTGCGTAAATGGCACAAACGACTTGCCTTTGGCAGAGACAAAGTATATAAAAGCAAGCGATTATGAAGGCAAAATCGCCGCACACGGCTGATTGTAAGCCTTTTAAAGCAAGCCGTAAGCCTTGCTGAATTTAGCGGAGTTTTAAAGAGAAATTCTCGCTCAGCCCTGAATTCCTTGTGAATTTGGGGCTTAAATTTAACAAAATGAGCGTTGCGTGAGTTAAATTCACACAAAGGACAAAAGATGAAATTCAAAGAGCTGGGGGCGAAAATTCACAGCTTTTACAAGCGCTCAGACCGCTTTGTGCATTTGCTGGTGGGACTTCCAAGCTATGATAAATATGTAGAGCATATGAAGCGCCATCACCCAGACGAAGCACCAAAAAGTCAAAAAGAATTTTTTAAAGAAGCCCTTGACAAAAAATACGGCGCAAATGGCGCAAAATGCTGATAAAAGCTCGTGTGCGAGTCTCGCACGGACAAAGGCTTTTAAGCAAAAAATTTAACAAATTTTGCTAAAATAAACGCGCAAAAGAGAAAATTTGATAAAATGCAAATTCTAAAATTTTTCAAGGCAAGGTAAAGCGATAAATTCACGCGAATTTATCCAAAAACCAAGCCTAAAAAAAAGGAAAAACAATGTTTGAAGTCGTTATCGGTTTAGAGGTGCATACCCAGCTTAACACTAAAAGCAAGATTTTTTGTTCTTGTGCTACGAGCTTTGGCGAAAAGCCAAATGTCAATGTCTGCCCCACTTGCCTAGCCCTGCCCGGTGCCTTGCCCGTGCTAAATGAACAAGCCGTGCGTAAAGCCGTAGCCTTTGGCAAGGCAATCAACGCTCGTATCAACAAAACCAGCATTTTCAACCGCAAAAATTATTTTTACCCCGATTTGCCAAAGGCTTATCAAATTTCGCAATTTGATGTCCCCATAGTCGAGGGCGGCGAGCTTTTCATCAACATTAACGGACAAAACAAACGCATAGGCATTACTAGGGCGCATTTAGAAGAGGACGCGGGCAAAAATATCCACGAAAATTCAGTCTCCAAAGTGGATTTAAACCGCTCAGGCACGCCTTTACTTGAAATCGTAAGCGAACCAGAGCTTCGCAGCTCCGATGAAGCGGTAGCTTACCTTAAAAAACTCCATTCTATCATACGATTTTTAGACATTTCAGACGCAAATATGCAAGAGGGCAGTTTTCGCTGCGATGCAAATGTCAGCATTCGTCCAAAGGGCGACAGCAAGCTTTACACGCGCGTAGAGATAAAAAATCTCAACTCATTTCGCTTTATCCAAAAGGCGATTGATTATGAGGTGCAAAGGCAAAGTGTGGCGTGGGAGGACGGCACTTATGAGCGTGAAGTGGTGCAAGAAACGCGCCTTTTCAACACCACGAACCTAACCACGCGCTCAATGCGGGGCAAAGAAGATAGTGCTGAGTATCGCTATTTCCCAGAACCTGACCTTTTGCCTGTGGTGCTAACGCCTGATATGCTTGAAATAGCTATCCCAGAGCTACCCGATGAGAAAAAAGCTCGTTATATTAAGGATTTAAGCGTCAAAGAAAGCGATGCGGAGGTGCTTATTTCGAGTTTAGAGATGAGCCGCTTTTTTGAAAGCCTTATCGCAAGGAAGTTAAGCCCAAAGCTTTGCGTTTCGTGGCTCACTACTGAGCTTATGGGGCTTTTAAAAGGGGATTTGAGTATAGAAAATTCGCCTGTTGATGCCCAAAAACTTGGCGATTTAATCGCTCGTATCGAAGATGGCACTATTTCGGGCAAAGCCGCAAAAGAAGTGCTTGCCTTTGTCTTTGAAAACACCGCCGCAAGCGTTGATAAGGCGGTTGAAAAGCTAGGACTTAAACAAGTAAGCGATGATGGGGCGATAGAAAAAATCGCCGAGGCGGTTTTGGCGGCAAATGCGGACAAGGTGGCTGAATTTAAGGCAGGCAAGGACAAACTCTTTGGCTTTTTTGTAGGACAAGTGATGAAAGAGGGCAAGGGCGCATTTAACCCTGCAAAGGTTAATGAAATTTTGAAAGCGAAGCTAGGATAGCGCGAATTTAATTTGAGTGTTTTACAATGTGAATTTAAAAAACACAAAAATTCAGCTTGATGAGTGTGAATTTTTTAAGAAATTCACAAAAATTCAGCAATAAATTTAGGACTAAAAATGAGCATAGCAGTTATCGGAGCGGGGAAATGGGGGCAGGGTTTGCACTTTGCCTTTTCGCAAAAGCAAACTTGTCTCATCACTTCGCCACACAAAAAAGATTTACCAAATTTTGTAAGCATTGACGAGGCGCTAAATTGCGAGTATTTGGTTTTTGCGCTATCAGCACAAGGAATTGCGGCGTGGCTAAAAGAGCATTTTAAAAACAAAGGGCAAAAAATCCTACTTGCCTCAAAGGGCATTGACACGGCGAGTTGCCGCTTTTTAGATGAGATTTTTTTGGACTTTGTGGATAAGCGCAATTTTTGCGTTTTAAGCGGTCCGAGCTTTGCGGCTGAGGTGATGCAGGGCTTGCCTTGTGCCTTGTGCGTGAGTGGCTTTGAGCGCGCACTTTGTGAAGAGTTTGTGGGCTTTTTTCCAGATTTCATCAAGGCTTATGCGGGGGACGATGTGCGTGGGGCGGAGATTTGCGGGGCGTATAAAAATGTCCTTGCCATCGCCAGCGGCATTTGCGAAGGCTTAGGGCTTGGCAACAACGCAAGGGCAAGTTTAATCGCGCGTGGGCTTATCGAAATGCACCGCTTTGGGGCGAAATTTGGCGCAAAAGAAGAGACTTTTTTGGGTTTAAGCGGGGCGGGGGATTTGTTTTTAACCGCGTCAAGCACGCTTTCGCGCAACTTTCGCGCAGGGCTTTTGCTCGCAAAGGGCAAGGGCAAAGATGAGATTATAAGCGAGCTAAAAGAGGTTGTGGAGGGCATACCCACAGCCTTTGCAGTGCGCCAAATCGCTGGGAGGGAGGACATTTACACGCCCATAGTGCGCGAAGTAGCAGCGATTTTAGAGGGCAAAGATGTGCGAAAAAGCCTTAAAGACTTGCTAGCAAGGTAAAGCGAAAATGCTGATTTTACGCCTTGTTTGTCTTTGTCAAATTTAAATTCGCGCTCATTTCACAAAAAATTCATCATCGCGAGCAAAAAAAAACTTTTTGTTATCACACATTTACTCATTTTTATTACACTAAATTTCGCAAATCATTTTGCAAATTCACAAAAAAGGACAAAGTATGAAAAAGATACTTTTAGGCTCTATGGCTTTAACAGCGTTGCTTTTTGGGGCTAACAACGAGGTTTTTAACCCCAAATCAGCCGAACATTTGGTCATCAAAATGCAAATTTTAGACCAAAAGAAAAACAAGGACGCGGGCGAGATTGTCGCGGTGCAAACCCCTTATGGCGTGGCATTTTTCCCAAATCTTAAAGGCTTGGAGGCTGGACTTCACGGCTTTCATATCCACGAAAATGCCGATTGTGGCAAGACTGACAAGGGTTTGGGAATGAAAGCGGGTGGACACTGGGACCCAGAAAAGACTACAAACCACTCTCTACCTTGGGACGACAACGGACACAAGGGCGATTTGCCAGCCTTGTATGTGGATAAGGACGGCAACGCAAATAGCCCCGTGCTAGCCCCTAAAATCAAGGCTTTGAGTGAGCTTAAAAAACACTCTTTGATGATTCACTTCGGTGGAGACAACCACAGCGACCATCCAGCCGCACTTGGCGGTGGCGGTGCGAGAATGGCTTGTGGTGTCATCAAATAGCCTTTTTGCCCAAATTTTTTGAATTTGGGCGAGTTAAAGTGCTAAAATTCAACGCTTTTTTGTGACATTTTGCGAAAAGGCGTTGAATTTAACGCGAATTCATCTTTTTCAAAGCACGATAAATTCAACGCTTCCGCTCAAATTCCGCACGCAACTTTTTCAAAATACACAGAAATTCACAACCTCACGCAACTTCCCCAAATATGTTTTATTTCATTTACACTTTAAGCATTATTTTAGAAACGCCCTAAATTCCGCCCACTTTGGCGCAAAAAATTCAAAAAAAACGCAAATTTTATTAACTTTTGCTTTATTTTTAGAAAAATTTAACAAAATTTGAGTTAAAATAAACGCACTATTTTACATTAAAGGAGAGTTTATGGAGTTTTTGACTTCATTAAGCGATGGCAAGCAGTTTGCTATACAGCTTATCATTGTGTTGATTTGTCTCTTTTACGGGGCAAGAAAAGGCGGTATCGCGCTTGGGCTACTCGGCGGTATCGGTATGTTTGTGCTTGTGTTTGGTTTCAATGTCAAACCCGGCAAGCCTAGCACCGATGTCATTTTCACCATACTTTGCGTGGTAACGGCTAGTGCTACGCTGCTTGCTAGCGGCGGGCTTGATGTGATGCTGCAAATTGCGGAGCGCATTTTAAGGCGAAATCCAAAGTTTTTGACTATACTCGCGCCCTTTGTTACTTGGTTTCTCACCATACTTTGCGGCACAGGGCATGTGGTTTATACGATGATGCCTATCATCTACGACATAGCCATCAAAAACGGCATTCGCCCCGAACGCCCTATGGCAGCTTCGTCTATCTCATCGCAAATGGGGATTATCTGCTCGCCTGTGAGCGTGGCTGTGGTAACTCTAACGGCTATGCTTTTAAAAGAAGGCGTGCCGCATATGAATGGCTTTGATGGCTACATAAATTTGCTGCAAATCACCATTCCAAGCGGTGCTTTGGGCGTTTTGGCTGTGGGTATTTACTCGTGGTTTCGGGGCAAGGACTTAGACAAGGACCCTGAATTCCAAGAAAAGCTCAAAGACCCAAAATTCAAAGAGTATGTTTATGGCGAAAACAAAACGCTTTTAGGCGTGAAGTTGCCAGCTATCGAGTGGGCTGCTATGTGGATATTTTTGGGTTCTATTGCTTTGGTGGCGATTTTGGGGGCTTTTCCAGAGTTGCGTCCAGCCTTTGACAACGGCAAAGGCGAGATGAAGCCTATGTCTATGGTGGCTGTGATACAAATGTTTATGCTGATGGCGGGTGCTGTTTTGGTTATCTTTACTAAGGTTAAAGTAAGCGAAATCGGCTCAAACGCGATTTTCAAATCAGGTATGATAGCGATGGTAGCGGTGTTTGGGATTTCGTGGATGGCTGATTCTATGTTTGCTGTGCATATTCCTATGCTTAAACTCGCACTTGGCGGCGTGGTGCAAGAGCATCCTTGGACTTATGCTGTAATGTTGCTTTTGATTTCTAAATTTGTCAATTCGCAAGCCGCAGCGCTCATAGCTTTCGTGCCTGTGGCTTTGGGCGTAGGCGTAAGCCCGGGCATCATCGTGGCTTTTGCGGCTGCTTGCTATGGTTATTATATTTTACCGACTTATCCAAGCGACCTTGCGACCATACAATTTGACCGCTCAGGCACAACGCGTATCGGTAAATTCGTCATCAATCACAGCTTTATTATCCCGGGGCTTGTCGGTGTCATCACTGCTTGTATCTTTGGATACATTTTCGCCGCTGCACTTGGATATGTGTGAGATTTGCCCGCTTTGAAAGGCAAATTTTAGCACAACTTCGCTTGTGTATCTTCCAAACAAAGCTCTGTAAATCGGGGCTTTGTTTGGGCTTTGTTTTTTAAATTCTATCCTTTTCTTTCAAAAACTCTTTTTTAAATTCAACGATAATGCCCTAAATTTAAACATTTTGCATAAAGTTTAAAATTTTTGCTTAAAAAACTTGACATTAACTCACTAAAATTATATAATGTCATTTGTATAAAGGTTTAAAATGATTAACCGATATAGGTTAAAATTCCTCACAAAAAGAGAGAATTTTAAGCAAAATTCAACACAAAGGACAAAAAATGGCAAATTTACAAGATTTTTTAACCGACTCTATGCTTTCAAATGTCGAAAGTGCGGCGAGTTTAGCCATACATTCTAAAAACAGCGAAATAACCCCGCTGCACCTTTTTTGGGCTTTAAGCGTGGATAGCACAAGCCTTTTAAATCAAATTTTCAACAAAATGGGTATTTCAAAAGAGGCTGTGGAGCTTGAAATCAAAAGCAAGATAGCAAAACTTCCAACAAGCTCAAATGTGAGCCGCGAAAGCGTGCGTTTTGGCAGTGATTTCATCAACTCACTTGAAAGCGCGAAAGGACTGATGAGCGCAAATGGGGACAGCTTTTTAGCTGTGGATACTTGGCTTTTATCAGCCAGCACGCAAGCGCCTATAAAGGACATTTTGGCTAAATTTTTGGATTTGAGCGAGTTTAAAAAAGAGATTGAGTCCTTGCGAGCAGGGCGCAAGATAGAGAGTAAAACGGGCGATGAAACCCTTGATAGCTTAAAAAAATTTGGCATTGATTTAAGCGCAAAGGCAAGCGAGGGCAAACTTGACCCCGTCATCGGCAGAGAAGAAGAAATAGAACGAGTTATGCAAATTCTTATCCGCAAAACCAAAAACAACCCCATTTTACTCGGCGAACCGGGCGTTGGCAAAACGGCTATTGTCGAGGCATTAGCTGGGCGCATAGTCAAAAAAGATGTGCCAACTTCACTGCAAAACAAAAGAGTCATCGCCCTTGATATGAGCGCTTTAATCGCGGGCGCAAAGTATAGGGGCGAGTTTGAGGACAGGCTTAAAGCTGTGGTGAATGAGGTGATAAAAAATAAAAATATCATCTTGTTTATCGATGAAATTCACACTATCGTTGGTGCAGGGGCTAGTGAAGGCTCAATGGATGCAGCAAATATCTTAAAGCCAGCCCTAGCGCGTGGCGAGCTACACACCATAGGCGCGACAACGCTTAAAGAATACCGCAAATACTTTGAAAAAGACGCGGCTTTACAACGCCGTTTTCAGCCCGTAAGCGTCAATGAACCAAGCGTAAATGAAGCATTAGCAATGCTTAGGGGCATAAAAGAAAAGCTTGAAATTCATCACAATGTCCGCATAAACGACAGCGCGCTTGTGGCGGCGGCAAAGCTCAGCAAACGCTACATAAGCGATAGATTTTTGCCCGATAAAGCCATAGACTTAATCGATGAAGCCGCAGCCGAGCTTAAAATGCAAATAGAAAGCGAGCCAAGCTCACTTCGTAAGGTAAAAAAGGACATTGAAACCTTGCAAGTGGAAAATGAAGCCTTAAAAATGGAGCAAAATGAGAGCAACGAAAAACGCCTTGCCGAGATAGAAAAGGAACTAGCGAATTTAAAAGAAAAGCAAAGCGAGCTGAATTCACGCTTTGAAAACGAAAAAGCCGTATTTAACGCCATAAATGAAAAGAAAAAAGAGATTGACAACCTGAAAAATGAGGCGAATTTAGCTAAAAGCAAGGGCGAGTTTCAAAGGGCGGCTGAGATTGAGTATGGCAAAATCCCAAGCCTTGAAAAAGAGCTTGATGAAAACGATGAAAAATGGCGCAAAATGAGCGAAGCTGGGGTTTTGCTTAAAAATCAAGTCGATGAGGATTTAGTCGCTGGAATTTTAAGCAAATGGACGGGCATTAGCGTGCAAAAAATGCTTACTAGCGAAAAGCAAAAGTTTTTGCAGGTGGAAGAGCATTTAAAGCAAAGTGTCATCGGGCAGGACAAGGCGATGAAAGCCCTAGCACGCGCGATAAAACGCAACAAAGCAGGGCTAAATGACAGCAACAAGCCCATAGGAAGTTTTTTGTTTTTAGGACCCACAGGCGTTGGCAAAACGCAGTCTGCTAAGGCTTTGGCTAAATTTTTGTTTGATGATGAGGGCGCGATGATTCGCTTTGATATGAGTGAATTTATGGAAAAACACAGCGTTTCAAGGCTTTTGGGCGCGCCTCCGGGCTATGTGGGACACGAAGAAGGCGGCGAGCTTACCGAAAAAGTGCGCCGAAAGCCTTACAGCGTGGTGCTTTTTGATGAGGTAGAAAAGGCTCATCAAGATGTCTTTAATGTGCTTTTGGGGATTTTAGATGATGGCAGGGCGACTGACAGCAAGGGCGTTACGGTGGATTTTAAAAACACGATTATCATCTTAACCTCAAACATAGCATCAAATGCCATTGTAAATTTAAAGGGCAAAGAACAAGAAGAGGCGGTAAAAAAGGAGCTTAAAAGCTTTTTCAAGCCTGAATTTTTAAACCGCCTTGATGATATCATCACCTTTAACCCGCTCGGGCAGGACGAAGCCTTTGAGATAGTGAAGTTGCTTTTCAAAGACTTGCAAGCTAGCCTTGCAAACAAGGGCATAAAGGCAGAGCTTAGCGAAAACGCCGCACTACTCATCGCCAAAGAGGGCTTTGATGAGGACTTTGGGGCGCGCCCTTTAAAACGCGCTATTTACGATATGATAGAGGACAAGCTCAGCGATATGATACTGAATGATGAGCTAAAAAGCGATGAGAGCATACTCATAGATGCTGATAAAAATCAAATCATCATCAAAAAGGCGTAATCCGTGCTGAATTTGAGCTAAATTTTAAATTTTGGCTTTAAATTCAGCGCATTTTGATAAAAAGATGAGCTAAAAAGATGATGAAAAACACTTGCAAAAAAAAGCCAAGGGCAAGGACAGCAAAACTTTTGCGCCCTTATTTATACAAGCACAATATAGATGAACAAGAATTAACAGCTTATATTTGCGCAACTTTTGCAAGAATTTAAAAAAGTTGCATCAAATAAGCTCTTTTTGGTTTATTTATGAATTTCAAACAAAGCATTATTTTCATTTTCTCGCATTAACTATATTATGAAATAATAATCAAAAACACATTGTGTCAAATTAAGCAAAACTTTTAAAATAGCAAGGGGATATTGTGCGTATAGGCTGTTTAGAGGAAATCCACGCAATAGGCGATAATGCGACAAGATTTAAGGCTTTGGCGATTTTGCGGGCTTTATATCCAAATGATACGGTTATTTTTTACGGGCGTAAAAATGTTGCTAAAATGTTTTTTCACTCAAATGTTTTTGATGAATTTGTAAATATTGAAGGCTGGTGCTTAAATCATAATGGGGGGGGGGGATTTAACTTATCAGCTTGACATTTTGCTTGTGTTTGGCGAATATAGGCGTAAAGAAACCTTAAAACTTGTGAGCGAATTTAAGGCTAAAAGGATAATCTTACCCTTTTCTTTGCGGACGCTTTTTAAAAAAAATTATGACAATGTCTTTTATCATCAGTGGCACAAGCACCGAGAAGTGTGGCGTAGCGTGCAACTTGTAAGACATATCAACAAAAAGCATTTTGATGAAAATGCCCCAAAACTTGATTTGCATAAATTCAAACTTTTTACCCTAAAAGAGCATAAGGACTATGTTGATAGCTTTTTTGCTCAGCACAAAGCCTATAAATTCATCGTTGGCGTAAATGCTTTTGGCAATACGCTCTATAAATTTTCTCCGCAGGATTTTGCAGATTTGGCAAGAAATTTAGCCCAAAAACACCAAAGCGTGCTTTTTGTGATGATGAGTTTTAAGGCAAACATAATAACCTTTAAACCCTTTGCGGAAAAAAATCTCATCATCTTTGAAAACAACGGTGACATAATGAATTTAGTGGAATTTACAAGTAGGCTTGATATGCTCATTAGTCCAGATACAGGCAATGTGCATATAGCCGATATTTGCAAAGTGCCTATACTTGAATGTATGCAAAAGAAAGTAAGGCTTAAATGGGGCGGGGGTAGTTGGCACAATGAATGTAAAATTCTTGGCTTTAACTCTTGCTTTATCAAAAAATACACTACCCTTAAAGATAAATTTGCAAAAATGGCTGATGAGATGATAATTAAGCTTACAAGGCAAAAATTTTAAGGCAAATTTATGCTTTTAATTTTAATTTTTTTGGGCGTAAATTCAGCGCATTTTGATAAAAAAGATGAGTTAAAAAGATGACGAAAAACACTTGCAAGAAAAGCCCAGCCAAAGGCACAAAGGCAAGCAGATAAAAGCAAAGCGTGGCGAATTTAAACTCCAAAGGCGAGCTTTTAGCGTAAAAGCTTGTAAATTCGTCCTTTGAAAGAACGCTGCTTGCCACATCTAAAAGCAAAAGTTTGTGAAAAAGATAATACACCACCACATAATACACCAAAAAATTCACAAAAGGCACGAGCAAAAGCAGGGTAGCCAAAGCAAAGAAAAGGGCGAATTTGCAAAGTATCCATAAGGTTTTGCCTAAAATGACAAGGGTTGAGACGCTGTCTTTTGGGGCGTGGTGATAATACTTTTCATCAATAGCCTTGCAAATAAAGGGCGTGAGAAAGCTCACTACAAAAATCGCCAAAAAAACAGAAGCAAAAACAACCACAAAAGAAGCGGACAAAAAGCTCAAAACGGCGATGAGAATTTGCACAAAAGCTAGGCTATAAACAAAGGCAAACCACGATGCAGCAGGGTTGCCGCCAAAAAGCTCATCAAAAAAGCCCAAAAGCGCCCCAAAGCCAAAATAAGCCAAAACCCCAAAAAGCACAAGGCTAAAAGCAAGCGGCAAAAGCGCGAAATTGAGGAATTTTTTAGTGAAAAAATCATTTAAAGAAAGTTTTAAAATTTCGGTCATTTTTTGCCTTTGTGCTAGCTTTTTGTTGTTTTAAATTTCACTTGCTTTTTGCGCGCTTTATTAATTTCACTTATTTTCACGGCTTTAAAGCCGATTTTACTGCCTTTTTGCGCCTTAAATTTACTCATAACCACATAAATTTGCAAGCATTTAGGCTAATACACTAAATCATACCTTTGCATTTTTTCTTTGAGCGTTGTTTCGTTCATTCCAAGCATTGCGGCGGATTTTTTCAAATCGTTTTTGCACTCGCTTAAAACTTCTATAATCAACTCTTTTTCAAGTATGGGAATTTCACGCTTTACCCTGCTATCTAAAAACAAATCATCGCTTGAAATTTGCGCATTTTCGCTCAAAATGCAAGCGCGCTGAACGATTGAAATAAGCTCTCTAATGTTGCCCGGATAATCATAATCCAAAAGCGCATTTTGGGCGTCCTTGCTGAGCGTTTTGCTTTCTAGTTCGTATTCTTTGCAAGTGTCCTTTAAAACCTGCTCGGCTATGCCTAAAATCTCTTCCTTGCGCTGTTTAAGCGGTGGGATTTTTATGGGGATAGTGTTTAAGCGGTAGTATAAGTCGTTTCTAAACTCGTTGTTTTCGATTTTTTTCTCTATATTAGCGTTTGTGGCGCACACTATGCGAACATTGATTTTGATGGGCTTTGTGCCGCCAAGCCTTGAAATTTCGCGCTCTTGCAAGGCTCGCAAAAGTTTTGCTTGAATTTCAAAGGGCATTTCGCCGATTTCGTCCAAAAAAAGCGTGCCGTCATTTGCCAGCTCGAAAAGCCCGATTTTAGTGGCGTTTGCGTCTGTAAATGCGCCCTTTTCAAAGCCAAAAAGCTCGCTTTCGATGAGATTTGCGGGGATTGCTGCCATATTTATGGCGACAAAGGGCTTTTGAGCGCGTTTTGAGTTGCGGTGTATGAAATTCGCTACTAATTCTTTACCCACGCCACTTTCGCCAAAAAGCATAACGCTCGCATCGGTTTTTGCGGCTTTTAGGCTCAAATCAAGCGTTTTTTGCAAGGCGGGCGAGCTTGCGAAAAACTCGCTGTTTGCCTTGTCTTTTTTGTCGTTTTTGCCCTTGTGTGCGGTTTTTTCGCGTATGATTTTCACGCGTTTTATGGCGGTAACAAGCGTGCTTATGTCAAAGGGCTTTGTGAGAAAGTCTTTTACACCAAGCCGCACCGCTTCGATGGCGCGGTTGAGCGTGGCGTTGCCCGTGATGATGATGAAATCATACTTGTTGCCGCATTGCTTGACAAATTCTATCCCGTCAATGCCCGGCATATTTATGTCCGTGATGATTAAATCCACTTCATCATCAAGCTTTTTAAGTGCCTCTGTGGCGGATTTGTAAGAAGTAATGTGAAATTCCTCATACTCGCTTAAAGCGATTTCAAGGGACTTTCGCATATTTATGTCATCTTCAACCACTACTAAATTCACGCTTTGCCTTTGTTATTTGTTTTTGCGCTCTTCAAGCCCTATTTTTTCATAAGACTCAATGTCAGCCTTGTAAGTGCCATACTTTTTGACTAATTCTCTGTTTAAAAAAGAGATATGCTTAGCGTTAGCGTTTTTGTTGCTCGCCACAGCACGCACAAATTCAAGCTTTTGTTTAGCCTCGCTGCTGAGCGTGTCATCTTGACGAAAGGGTAGCTTTTGGCTTTGCAAAAATTCCTCGATGAGCGTTTGCAAATTTGTCCCGCTAAACACCCTGCCCTCAGCGATAAAATCCTGCAAGGTTCGTGGCTTTGTCTCTTTTTTTTCGCTCGCGCCCTTTTTGCTCAAACTCAGCATAAGAACAACGCCTATCAAAGCCACAAAAAGCACCGCAAAAAGCACGATAACAATGCTTGTATTCATCTTTTATCCTTACAATTTTTTTGCAAATTGACGCTTAAAAAAGCTTATTATAGCTAAAATTAGCATTACAATAAAGATATACAACACAAAATTTGGAATTTTCGCCGCGTCCCCTGCTGCATACGAGTGCATACCCACGAGAAAATAATTCACGCCAAAATAAGTCATCACAATGCTCCAATACGAAAACATTGACGCCACCGCGAAGGTGTATTGATTTGACAAACTCGGTATAAGCCTTATGTGCAGCACGGCTGCGTAGATGAGTATGCTTATAAGCGACCAGCTTTCTTTTGAATCCCAGCTCCAATACCGCCCCCAGCTCTCATTTGCCCAAATCGCGCCCAAAAAGTTGCCGATGGTAAGCAGCATAAGCCCCAAAATCATCGCCATTTCGTTGATACGCGTGGCTTCTGTTATGTTGCGGGCTAAATTTGCGTTGTATTTGCCGTCTTTTTTCATAAAGCACAAAAGCACCAGCACGAAAACGCCAAGTAAGGTGCAAAGCCCCAAAAATCCATAACTAGCCGTTATCACAGACACGTGAATGCTGAGCCAATAGCTATCCAAAACAGGCACTAAATTTGTGATTTGTGGGTCCATTTCGCCCAAATGCGCTACCCACAGCACAAGCCCAGCGAGTATGGAAGTAAGAGAAAGCGCCAACGGGCTTTTGCGCGAGAATAAAATCCCGCAAAGCCCCAAAGCCCAAGCGATATAAATCATACTCTCATAAGCGTTGCTCCACGGGGCGCGCTCAGCCAAATAGCCACGCAAGCAAAGCCCAGCAGTAAGGGCAACAAAGGCAAAAATCGTCAGCACATAAACGAATTTAAAGGCTATGTGGATATTTGCGCTTGGGCGTAGCATTTTGTAAAGCACCAAACACAAAAGCAAAATGCCCGCAAGCAAGTAAATAGGCATAAGTTTGACAAAAATTTGCGCTGAATTTGAGAAAATTTCGGCATTTATCTTGCTTTGACTAGGCATAATGTCCTCGCCATACTTGCGTTGATAGTCCTTAATCCTTTGCAAAATCTCATCTGCCTTGCTGTAATTGCCCTCTATCAAGCCCAAAACGCTAGCGTTTATGTAGTTGCCAAACAAAAACGCCACTTCTTCGCCCTCTGCTTGATTTATCAAGCCCATTTTGCTCGCCTCATCAAGCTGATTTGGGGCAAGCCAAAGATTGTCCTGCTTGCTTTGCAAAGGAAAGATTTTCAGCAAATCCCCGCCAAGCACTAAATTTAAGATATTTGCCCGCTCATCAAGTTTGATAAGCTCTTTGTCAAAAACTCCGCGCGCGTTAGGGTTTTTGCGGTTTGCGTTTTCTACATATTTTTGCAATTTATAATTGTCATTTTCATCGAAAAAATCCGCATAGCGAATGTATTTTTGCGGGGCATTTAGCCCTAAAATTTTAGCAAATTCAGCATTGACACCGCTGTTTTTTGGCATAATGATTATGGGTTCAAAAGCCCACCACTGCTTAAACATAAACATAGAAATCACCACGCCGCTGGCATCTTGCCCTTGATAAGTCCTGCTTTTGTAAAGTTTTTCCAAAATCTCGCCCGCTAAGGTGTCAAGCGGAGTCATTCTGCCGCCTTGCTTTTGCACCACAAGGCTAGCGAGCTTTTGGCTGTGTTCTTTGCTAAAAGCTGGCATTTTAGCGCGGCTTGTGCCTAAGTGCGGATTTGAATTTGCGTTTAAATTCTCAGCTGTGGCTGAATTTTGGGCTGAATTTGCGTTAGAATTTACGCTTTCTTGTGAATTTAAAGCTGAATTCGTGCTTGCATTTGTTTCATTTGCCCATAAATTTGGCGTTGCCACAAAAAAGCCGAGCGCAAAAAGCACAGCCGTAGCGGTTTTAAGCGCGTCTTGGTTGATGAGTTTTGAAAGGACACGAAAGCGGGATTTTGGATTTAAAAGGCTGAAAAACATTCCCACTATCAGCAAAAAGTAGCCTATGTAGGTCGGAATCTTGCCGGGGTCTTTATTTACCGATAAAATCGTGCCTTTTTCGTCTCTATCATAAGAGCTTTGATAAAAGCGATAGCCACGATAATCAAGCACATTGTTCATAAAAATGCGGTAGTCAAACTTCGTATCGCCATCTCTTACCTCAACTTCACTTGCATAAGAGCTTGGCGAGTTTGAGCCAGGGTATCTGTCCATCACAAAGTCCTTCAAATAAAGCTCAAAAGGCAAATCAAGGCTCACAGGGCTATAAGAGACAAAAAAGAGCTGCCCGCCCACATCAACAGGCGTGGGGTTAGCGTATTCAAAAAGCGTTATGTCCTTGCTTTGCCCCTTAAATTCCAAACTCACTTGCAAGCCATTGACGGCATTTTGGCTTAATTTTAGCTTTTCATCGCCCATTATTAGGCTGATGAGCCATTTGAAAAAGTTTTCATCTTGGGGGCGGTTTTTGCCTTTGTATTCTATCTTGCCGTTTAAGGACGCGAATTTAACGACAAAATTCATATTTGCTGCCGTGTAAAGTCTCTTTTCAGCAGCATCTGCGCTAGTGTGAGCCTTTAAAGTAGCGTTTTCTCCGCTAGCCATAGACATAAAATTTAAATTCTCGCTTGAAATCACTTGCAAATTCTTGTCGATTTTGATGAAAGGCTTTGGAGCGTTGTCGTTTAAAAAGGCAAAGTTAATGCCGTTTATGTTGATAGTGTCGCCCTCGCCCAGCACAAGCTCGTTTGCGCCATCTTGCGGGGTGTTTATCATCAGCACTAAAAGTGGCGGGCTTTGCGTGTCATTGACATAGTTTTCCTCCACATCAAGAAGCAAATTTTTGTATTTTAAATGCGCTGTTTCATCGTCTATTTTGAGTTTCATATCAAAGCTATTTGCAAAGGGCAGCAAAGCCACATCTTCGCCCAAACTTTGCGTGTAGGTTTTCTCTCCACTTAAAGCGGCGAATTTCACATAGGACTTTGAGCTTACTACGCTAGCGTTAGCGCTTTGCTCTCTTATGTGTAAGTTGCCATCATAGCCCAAGTAGCGCGTCATCGCCGCACCCACAAGGATAAGCAAAAACGACAGGTGAAAGGTAAGCAGCGGCAGCTTTGAGCGGTTTATCATCTTGTATCTGTAAATCGCACAGGCTAAATTCAGCCCCAAAATAAGCTGGACAAAGCCAAAATAAGCCGTCCCATAAACCATAGCCCAAGCCGTGCTGGTGCTATAAGCACTCTCTATAAAGGTTGCGATAGCGCAGAAAAACGCGAAGATTAAAAACAGCACAACGCTGATTTTCAGGCTACCAAAGGCGTGTAAAACCTCTTTCATCGTGTATCCTTTGTGTAAAATTTGCAATTTTGCGTGTGAATTTTAGTCAAATTTAGTCAATCTTTCGTTTCAAAGTGTTTGTTTTTTGTTGAAATTTAACAATTTTTGCAAATCACAGGCAAAGATAATGAAATTTGTTGAATTTATGCTAAAATTCACTCAAATTCATCATAAAAAGGACAAAAATGAAAAATATCGCTAGCGAAAATTTGTCAAAGCTTGGCAAGGGATTAGGCGAAAGCAAGCTCGGCAAGGGCTTGGGGGATTTTAAGAAGTTCATATCACGCGGCAATGTCGTGGATATGGCTGTGGGCGTCATCATCGGGGCGGCTTTTGGCAAGATAGTATCAAGCCTTGTCAATGATGTGCTAATGCCCTTTGTGGGCATTTTTATGGGCGGGGTTGATTTCAGCCAGCTTGCCATCACCATAGGCGAAGCGCAAATCAAATACGGCGCTTTTATCCAAACTATCATTGATTTCATCATCATCGCCTTTACGATTTTTGTGGTAGTGAAGCTTTTCGAGCGGCTCAAACGCAAAGAAGAAGAAGCCCCAGCCACGCCCGCTGCAAAGCCAGAAGACATAGTGCTTTTAACAGAAATCCGCGATTTGCTTGCAAAGCAAAAGTAGCGCAAAAAGGCAGTTTATGATTTTAGGATTTCTCGCACGCTTTTGTGTATAGCGTGCTTGTTTTTGGCGTAAATTTGCTCAAATTTCAGTCAAACTTTAATTTGATTTTGATGAAAATTCATTCAAAATTTGGGCTAGAATTTAAATTTTTTAGCTAAAATTTAAATTTTTAGCTAAAATTTCTAAAAATTTATGCAAAATAAACTTTTGCATTATCCAAAAAAAGGACAAAAATGAAAACACAAAATATCAAAGGCTTTTTTAGCTTGGTAGCACTTTGTAGCGTGCTTTTAGCTCAAAATGCTTTGGCAAAGCCACCGCACGAGTTAGATTTTGCGCCACACGAAAAGCCACACTTAAAGGCTAAGCAAGGGCAGGGTTTTGCTTACGGCGAGTTGCCCCATATCAAAGGCATCGCGCCTGAAATCTTTGCAAGTGCGAGTCAAAACGCACAAATAAAAGCCTTGCAAGTTGAAATGGCGTTGCGCAAAGATTTACGCAAGGATTTACAAAAATTCAAAGACGAGCGCGAGGAATTAGAGCTTCAAAAAAGAATTACACAAGTGAAATTCTACCACGCCAAAGCTCAAAACGATGAAAAGCAAGCAAAAGACTTGCTCGCACAAATTTATCAAAACGAGCAAGCCCTAAACAAAAACAAAATCGCCGAACGCGAATTTCGCAGCACACAAGAGTTAAAAAGGGCTGAAAAACTTTACAAAGAGTTGCAAGGCAAATGAACCTTGCGTGAGTTATAATGACAAACAAGGCAAGTTTGATGAAAAAAGGGCGTTTTTTGCTTAAATTTAGCCACAAAGCAAATCCGTCAAAGCAAGGGCAAGCAAAAAGGCTTAAAAATTTAGCAATCCTTAAAAATGCCTTTAAATTCACAAAGGCGTGCTGATGAGTGCTGCAAATCTTTTGGCTTGGCTGAATTTCTTTGTCGCTGATGTGCGCGATGGCTTGGGACCTTTTTTGGGCGTGTTTTTGCTGCAAAATGGCTTTGGCGAAACGCAAATAGGACTCATCGGCACGCTTTCGCATATCGCCGCGCTTGTTTTTGGCGTGCCTTGCGGAATTTTAGTCGATAAAACCACGCGCAAAAAAGAACTCATCGCCTTTTTTATCACTCTCATCGTGCTTGCTTGCGTGTTTAACTACTTTTTTCCATCTTTCATTTTCACGCTTTTAGCGCAAATTTTCGCGGCTTTAAGCGGAGTTTTTCTCGCCCCAGCCTTTGCCGCGCTTACGCTTGGGATTATGGGCGTGCAAGGCTATGCGCTACAATGTGCGCGAAATGAAGCCTACAAACACGCTGGCACCGTCTTTGGCGCGACACTTGGCTTTGTCTTTGCCTTTTATTTTGGGATTGCGAGCATTTTTTTCATCACCGCAGCACTTGGCGGCGTGTCTTTGATAGTGCTTTCTTTCATCAAAAAAGACGCCATTGATGACACCGTAGCGCGCGGAGAAATTCACAGCACAAAGGCGCAAAGCGTGAGCGTGTGGGCGTTGTTTGCGGACAAAAGGGTGCTGGTGCTTTGCCTTACAATGTTTTGCTTTCATTTAAGCAACGCCGCAATGCTGCCGCTTCTTAGTCAAAGGGCGCACGCTATGGGGGTTGATTCAAGTGGAGCTTACGCAGCCGCTACCATCATCATCGCTCAAAGCACGATGATACTCGTGGCTTTTGTTTGCGGGCGTTTGGTGAGCGAAAAAAGCCCGCGAAATTCAAGGGACAAAGGCACATTCAACGCTGGCAAAATCTACTTTTGGCTCTTTTTTGCCTGCTTTTTCGCCCTTATCGTTCGGGCTTTTATAGCGGCAAATTTCGCTGGTATCGGCGGTATGGTGCTTACTCAGCTTTTAGACGGCGTAGGGGCTGGCGTGAGTGGCGTTGTCGTTCCTATCGTAGTGGCGATGAGCTTGCGTGGCAGCGGGCATATCAATGCGGCTTTGGCTTTTGTGCTGACTTGTGGCGGGCTTGGCGGGGCTTTAAGCGGTGCTGTGGGCGGGTATTTTGCTGAATTTTATGGATATTTTAGCGCGTATTTGTTTTTAGGGGCTGTGGCGGTGCTGGGGCTTGTGCTTTGGGTGCTTGGGAGCAAGTTTGTGCTGGTTAAGCAAAGTGTGATATAATGAGCGAAATTTTAAGGGAAGTAATGAGC
>OLGZ01000178.1_pt1 | contig 60371 bp, 58 predicted proteins | sample 1605981 | NCBI WGS metagenome assembly OLGZ01 (sample SAMN03283291) | human gut metagenome | biome: human-associated habitat; material: feces | host: Homo sapiens | place: Peru | collected 2012
GTATCCAGCTTGGAAGGCTGGTGTTCTACCATTGAACTACACCCGCATTTCGTGTCTTATCTCTGACACGAATAGTATCTTATCATACTCTTTTTAAATATGCAAGTACTTTTTTCAATTTTTTTACATTTTTTATTTTCCCATCTCCTGCAGTGTACGGATAAATTCCAAATCCTCTGCACGAAGCTTCAGATTTGTCTCGTAATGAGCTCCGTTCGGTGCTGTCACATTGATCTCGATGATCGTACCTTCCTCAACTGCATTCTGAGCTACTGCTCCTAAGAACATTGGAAACTTCGGATGATTTCTGCGAAATGTATCCATATGTCCTTTTAATTCCTGTATCTTTCCAAGCTGTGAAAAATTCATATCAACTTTCCTTTCTGCCCTGACGACTTTTTACTCTATCCTATGATATACGAATTTAATAAAAAATACAACTTTTTTGACTTATTTTCCACTTCGTTATATAATAGGAGAAGTGACCGATGTCCCCTTTTTACTAAATTATTTCAACCAGCAAGGACAGACATCCCGGACTTCGGTTTTCAGATTAGAGAAAAGAGGTAACATCCATGAGCAAGAGAACAGATAAGAAAAGACAGAAAAGATTTAATGAGGTACATCCGACTACCGCAACACCAGCTGCTCAGCCTGTAGTAGAGACAGCTGCACCAACAGCTGAAGCTGTTCCGGAAGTAACTGTAGCAGAGACAACTGCACCGGTAAATGCTGCTCCGGCATATGATCTTTTCATCCAGTATCAGAACGGCGAATATGACGCTGCTGTACTTGCAGAGAAGATTCTTGATAAATGCAAAGCTGAAGGTATGGACAGCTCCGACCTTAAGATCTATGTAAAACCTGAGGATAAGAAAGCTTACTACGCTTGTGCCAGCGGAACAGGCGCTATTGAATTAGCTTAGTCTGATAGAAAGAAAGTCTGTGAAAGAATCTGTCTATTCTTAAGATTCTTTTCACAGACTTTTTATTTTGGCTGTTATACCCTGATTTTTTTACTATACTCCGACCTTTTTACAGATATCAGCAAGACAGCATCTGTCGCAATACGGTTTCGTTCTCGCAGTACACACATCTCTTCCGTGATAAACAAGACGATGGCAAAGGTCACTTCCTTCTTCCGGCGGAATGATCTTCCACAATGCCATCTCTACTTTCTTTGGCTCCTTGATGCCATCTACCAGACCAATCCGGTTCGTCAGGCGGATACAATGTGTATCTGTCACAATTGCCGGCTTTCCAAACACATCTCCCATGATCAGATTCGCGCTCTTTCTTCCGACTCCCGGAAGTTTTAATAACGCGTCAAAATCATCCGGAACCTTTCCACCATATTCATCCCGAAGCATCTTCATACAGGCACTGATATCTCTCGCCTTGCTCTTTCCAAGACCACAAGGACGTACAATCTCTTCAATATCTTCTACCGGAGCATCTGCCATTGCTTCTACTGTTGGATATTTCTCATAAAGACCTTCCACGACTACATTTACTCTTGCATCTGTACACTGTGCTGCCAGTCTCACACTGACAAGCAGTTTCCATGCCTGATCATAATCAAGCGTACATCCTGCATCCGGATACTCTTTCTTCAGCCTCTCAATCACTTCAAGCGCACGCTGTTTCTTTGTCATTTATTTCACCTCGGCATTTTTCTTTAATTCTTCCATTGCATTCTTGAACTTATCTGATACTGCTGTAGGGTTTCTTCTCAGCTGTCTCATGGCATTCACATAATTTCTGTCTGTACGTGAACCCAGTTTCTGTCTCTCACTTAATATATTAGCACGCATCTGGGCAAGTTCTTTTCTCCAGTTTCCTTTCGATTCAGACTCTTGTGCTTCATTCTCCAGACGGGCAGTACGAAGCAGTGTCTCAACCTTTTCTGAAAGCTGTGCAAGCTGTTCTTTTCGTTCTCTACGCTGTTCTTCTATCTTCGCAAGATACAGTTCTTTTCTTGTCTGCTTCTCCGCTGCTTTCATCTCTTTACGCTCTTCATACAACAGATAGCTGTCCTCAAGCTTATCCTGCACTCCTTCGGATGCACGTTTCAATCGTTCCTGAACGCCCTCTGATGCACCTTTCAGTTTATCCTGCATTTCCTCGGATGCATCTTTCAATCTGTCCTGCATTTCCTCAGAAGCATCTTTCAGGCGCTCCTGCATCTTCTGGATCTGTTCTTTGCTGGCTTCAAGCTGTACAAGGATACGTTTCATATCCATAGCCTCGTTGAAGGACTGCGTGAAGTCAACTGCCGCTGCGATCGTCAGAACGAATGCAAGGATATCGGCTATTGTAACCGGAATCAACAATACCATATGTTCAAATGGAACATGCACGACTTTTACCATAAGAATAGAGAATACGCCCCAGCACAAACTTGCTATCGGGCAAATATATCCTCTGACATTGAATTTCAGATTTCTATAATCCCAGTATCTTACATGGAACAGACGCTCCATCGTAATGCCTGTAAAATACTCCAAAATTGTCGCACCGATCATTCCCATAAGAAATACGAGTGGGATGTTATCTCTGACCGGAATCGTCACGATCAGGACAACCATTGCGCCCGATCCATAAAGTGGAAGCATTGGCCCATGCATAAATCCGCGGTTTACCCAGCGGTGCTTTCTGACAGAAACATAACAGCTTTCCCATACCCATCCAAGAAAACTGTAGAGAAAAAAGAATAAAATCCATTGCGATAAATCATATTCCTGCATTTTTTCTTCCCCTTTTGCAAAAGACTTCTACGCTCTGATAAAATGTAACGCAGAAGTCTCTTTCTTAAAATCTTTGTAACTGTTTAGTTTTTCTCCTCGATCTCCATCAGCAGATCTACTCTGCGCTGATGACGACCACCTTCGAATTCTGTATTGATCCATGTATCTACGATCATCTTTGCAAGTTCTCCACCTACCACACGAGCTCCGAATGCGAGTACATTACAATCATTATGTGCTCTTGACATCTTTGCTGTAAATGGCTCGCTGCAGACACATGCACGGATTCCTTTTACTTTATTCGCTGCAAGAGAGATTCCAAGTCCTGTTCCACAGATCAGGATTCCCTTCTCCACTTCTCCTGCTACAACTGCACGGGCTACTTTCTCTCCATATACCGGATAGTCACAACTTTCGGATGTATATGTTCCATAGTCTACAACCTCATGACCTTTCTCTTTCAGAAATTCTATAATTTCTGCTTTCAGCTCCAGTGCGGAGTGATCGTTACCAATACCAATTTTCATTTTAACGTTCCATCCTTTCTAAATTTCAAAAAATATACCGCTTCTATCATACCAAACTTGTACGGTCTTGTAAACTCACGCCGAATTTGTTTCTAATGTAATACAAAATGTCACTGTTCAGGATTCTCACTTTGCCTGATGACAAAAAGAGAAGCCCGAACAGCTTCTCTTTTTCCTTCTGTAAACCATCACTATGATAACTTTCTTCTGTTATGCACGTAATCCGTTCCCTTTATATCTTAGAATAATGAATTGAAACGCTCCATTGCTTCTTTTGTTTTCTCATGTTTTCCAAAGGATGTCAGACGGAAATAGTTCTTTCCGTTTTCTCCGAATCCTGCTCCCGGTGTTCCGACAACCTGAGCATTTTCAAGGAGATAATCAAAGAACTCCCAGGACTCCATTCCCTTCGGGCACTCGAACCAGATGTATGGTGAGTTCACGCCGCCTGTAAATGAGATTCCTTTCTTCTCAAGTGTTTCAGCGATCATACGCGCATTTTCACGATAATATCCGATATTCTCCTGACACTCTTTCATGCCCTCTTCTGTAAATACCTTAGCTCCGGCATACTGAATGATATACGGTGTTCCGTTGAACTTTGTGCACTGTCTTCTGTTCCACATATTGTGCAAACTCAATGTTCCGCCATTTGATGTCTCAAACACAAGTTCTTCCGGAACAACTGTATAGGAGAAACGTGTACCTGTGAATCCTGCTGTCTTAGAAAGGGAACAGAACTCGATCGCGCATTTCTTTGCGCCCTCAATCGCATAGATGCTTCTTGGAAGTGTAGGATCTGTGATAAATGCTTCGTATGCGGAATCATACAGGATCACCGCATCATTTTTCAGTGCATAGGCAACCCATGCCTCTAACTGCTCTTTATTATAGCATGCTCCTGTCGGGTTGTTCGGAGAACACAGGTAAATGATATCTGCCTTTACATTTTCATCCGGCATTGGAAGGAAATCGTTTTCTTTTGTTCCGTTCATATAGATAATATTCTTTCCATCCATTGTATTTGTATCTACATAAACAGGGTAAACCGGATCCGGAACGAGAACCACGTTATCCTTTGCAAAAAGCTCTGTAATATTTCCTGTATCACTCTTTGCGCCATCTGAAATAAAGATATCTGTAGCTTTTACTTCTACGCCATTGCGTGCGTAATAATCTGCGATTGCTTCCTGTGCAAATGCATATCCCTGCTCCGGTCCGTATCCTTTGAATGTCTCAGATACTGCCTGAGAATCTACTGCTTCATGAAGTGCCTCGATCACACTCTTTGTCAATGGCAATGTTACATCACCGATTCCGAGACGGATAATATTCGCCGCTTTCTCCGGATGTGTTTCCTCATATACTTTTACTCTTCTTGCGATCTCTGCAAAAAGATAACTGTCTTTTACATTCTGATAATTTTCATTTAACTTTGGCATCTTGTCAAACTCCTTTCCCAGCTGCTTTCATGCTTTTCACAGTATTCTGCAGCCAATAACTCTAGTATTCCTATGTGTTATATTAACAGATTTTTTTTCATTCGAAAAGAAGTTGAAAAAAAGAAACAAGATTTTGTAAAATCTTGTTTCTTTGGTAGTGATTTCAGCACTTTAACTGTGCAAATTGATGATGCAATAAAGAATATTTTCTTTTTTCTTTCTTACAAAAGCCAGATAATCAGCAAGATTACCTCCACAACAAAGATCACAGGCACTGTAATCATAAATTTTGCTTTCCGTGTCTTATGCCGGAAGCACATCATACCTGCGATTGCTCCTGCACTTCCACCAATCAATGCAAGGATTAACAGCGTTTTCTCCGGAACTCTCCATGCACCTTTCTTCGCTTTCCATTTATCAATCCCATAGGTACAAAATGCAAATAAATTGATAAATATCAGGTAATACCAGAAATATTTCATAAGCTGATCTCCTCCTTCAAGGCAAAGGAATAGATAATCTTCTCCTTTACCGGCTTCTCTAACAGCTGCTCCAATGCCTGGGCATAGTAATCAAGCTGTGCATGGTACAGTTCTTTCAATTGAGATGCATTTCTGACTCTATCTGTCTTATAGTCGAGTAGTACAAGCCCATCTTCCTCCTCGAACCAGACATCGATAATTCCCTGGACGAGAATGGTCTCTTCCTTTCGATTTTCATCCGCTTCCTGACTTCTCTTCTGAATATCCTGATAGATTTCCGGATAGATCTCAGATGCAGCTACTCCAAGAACAAATGGCTGTTCCTTCCGAAGCTTTCCGTTTCCTGCTGCTTGTGTCATTCGTCTTCCACTCTCGCTATTTAAAAACGCAAGAATATCTTTCGTACGGATACAGTCTGCCATCTCTTTTGACAGTCTCCCTGCCTGATAGAACAGTTCGATTTCTTCTTTCAAAAGTTCCTCTGTATATTCTTTTGAAAAATCATGAAGCTCGAGAAATTTATGATAAGCACTTCCCCTTGAAGCTCCTGTCAGTCCTTCTTCCTGTTCTTCCAAGAAATGCGGAAGCAGTGGCACGATCTCCGGCTCCTGAATCAATTCTTCTCCTGCTTCTTCCTGCAAAGACTCACGCTTCTTCAACTCTGAAACTGTAAATTTCAACTTCATTTTTCCTTCTTCTTTATATGGATAAAGGAAATTCATCTGCTGTTCCAGCTTTTCTTCTGCTCCCGGAAGATAAACCTTCGATATATCCCAGTGTTCAAGCACTTCTCTTGCGATCACTTCTGCCTGTCGCTGTGCATCTTCTGTAAAATCCATCTCTCCTGCATCAAAAATCCGGACTTTAATTGGCAATTGCTGTACCTCTTCACTTTCTGTTTTAAGAATTCCACAAAAACCATCTTCTCTTTTGAGATCTTTTTCCTGAAGAAGTGCCGGAAGAATCCAGTCCAGATAACGGTTTGCGCCTTCTAACTGATAAAGGCTCAATGGAGATTCCCTGTCTGTCATATGGTTCACATATGGCTCCAGACCGTCTTCTCCCATTTTCAGACTGCCTGTCAGAATCAGCTTTTCCTTCGCTCTTGTCATCGCTACATAAAGCACACGGAGTTCTTCTGCAAGATTCTCAAGCTTTGTCTTCTCCTGGATCATTTTCTTCAAAAAGGTCGGTGCTTTTGTCCTCATCTCAAGATCAACAATATCAATTCCAACTCCGTTTCTCGGATGAATCACAATGCTTCCTTTCAGATCCTGTGTATTGAATTGCTTTCCTGTTCCGGCTACAAAAACGATTGGAAACTCCAGACCTTTACTTTTATGAATACTCATAATGCGGACTGTGTCATCCTGCTCGTCTATGATACTTGCTTCACCATAATCAACATCATATTTTTTCAACTGCTCGATATAGCGCACAAAATTAAACAGACCTTTATAACTCGTCCCCTCAAATGCTCTCGCTTTCTCAACAAGCATTTCTATATTTGCCTGTCTCTGTGCGCCTCCCGGCATCGCACTGATAAATAACCCATAGCCGGTTTTATCAATTATTTCCGCAAGAAGATCATGGATTGCCGTATACGGAAGAATTGCCCTGAAATGCTCCAATACCTCGAAAAACTTCCTCAGTTTTCCCTGTACCTGTATTACCTGTCTTTTGTCCACAGTTCCCGGAATTTCTTCCGGGATCAGGCTGCAAAAACCTTCCACTGCCTCGTAAAACAACTGATTCGGATATGCAAGACGGATCACTGACAACTCTGCTGCCGTCAGACCGGCAAACGGTGAAGTCAAAACTGCTGTCAATGGCAGATCCTGTCTTGCATTATCAAGAACTTTCAGATAATCCAGAAGAACACTAACCTCATACGTCTCAAAATATCCTTCTCTGCTCACAGAATATGCCGGAATTCCCTCCTCGGCCAATATGGACGCGAAAACTTCTGCCCATCCCTGTAAACTTCTCGTCAGAATCACCATATCCCGATAATGAACCGGACGGTATTCTCCTGTCTCCTTATCAAGCACAACCCCCGTGCTTAAAAGTTCTTTCATTCTCTGTGCGATCATCCGCGCCTCTTCTTCTCTCGCTTCACTGCTCCGAAGCCCCGTCTGATCGTAAAGAAGCAGTTCCGTCTGATCTGTAAACACAGTTTCGTCCGGTAATTCAGGAAAAGAGGCTCCCAAATGCAGTGCCGCCTTATCATCATAGATAATTTCCCCGAATTCCTTCCGCATCAGTTTCCTGAAAATATAATTTGTACTGTCAAGTACTTCGCCCCTGCTTCGGAAGTTCCTGTCGAGATCAATTCTCTGCCTGCTGCTCTCCTGCGTACTGTAGCCGTTATATTTCCCCATAAAAAGTTCCGGGCGCGACAGGCGGAATCTGTAAATACTCTGCTTTACATCTCCAACCATAAAAAGATTGTTCTCTCCTGCCGACTCTCTTGACACACTCGTCAGAATTGTCTCCTGCACCAGGTTACTATCCTGATACTCATCGATCATAACTTCTTCAAAACGTTCCTGATACTCCTGTGCCACCACCGACGGAATTAGTTCCCCTTCTTTTTCTTCCGTCAGAATCCGAAGCGCAAACTGTTCCATATCACTGAAGTCCAACAGATTTCTCTGTCTCTTTTTCTCCGAAAATGCCTCTGCAAAAGCCTGTACTAGCAGAACTAACATCTTCATTGCTGTCTGCGCCTCTTGCATATCCTTGATCCACTCATCAACAGGCGCGTAGAAATAGTTTGCTTTCAGATCTTCTATCAGCTTCTTCGCCTGTTTTCTAAGCCCCTGTGCTTTCTCTTTCAGCTCCGGATCAACCGTCGGATCTTTCTTTCCTGACAGACGTTTCCATGTGAAATTACTGACAATCTGCTCTTGCTGACAAAATGTCTCTGCTTTTCCCAATTGCTCAATCTGTACCAGATCGGAATCTAACATTTCGCCATACATATACGGACCAGCCGGAAGTTCGCATACTTCTATTGCCTGTTGAACAAACCCTTTCACATCTGTGAGATTCTGCCTTACTCTTGCCTTTGCTTCCTGCACGACATCTGCTTCTTCCATCTTCTCCGGATCAATCTCATAATTATCCACACATTCCTTCAACCACTTTTCCGGTTGTGGATAACTTCTGGAATATTCATAAAGCTGGAGGATAAGTTCCTCGATCTTCTGATCATTTCTTCCTGTCCCGTACTGGTCAACAAAGTTTAAGAATGCCTCGGATCCCTCTGCATAGAAATTCTCGATCAGCTCTTCTAAGACATCCTGCATCAGAAGACGCAATTCTCCTTCTTCTGCAATACGAAAGGCCGGATCGATCCCAATCACATGAAAATGATCCCGGATCACCGACAGGCAGAAGCTGTGGATCGTCATGATCGACGCATTATGGATCAATGTGGACTGTTGCTCCAGATTCACATTTCCAGGCTGTTCTTCCAGCTTCTTCTCAATTGCTGCACCGATTCGCTCTTTCATCTCTGCTGCCGCTGCTTCCGTATAAGTTACAACCAGGAGACGGTCTACATCCGCGGGATCATTTTCATCTGTTATCCTGGAAATAATACGTTCAACAAGTACCGCTGTCTTTCCGGAGCCTGCTGCTGCAGATACGAGAATGTTGCGGTCACGCAAGTCGATTACTTTCTGTTGTTCTTCTGTCCATTTTACGCTCATTCTCCTGCCTCTCCTTTCTCTTCCCAAATGCCAAGACGCTCTTTCATAGAATTCAACGCTTCTTCCAACGTATATTTTCTTAATCTTCTGTACTCACAGCCTTCAATCCTCTGGTCAAATCCGCAGATATCCCTGCACCCACAGTAATCACAGCCTGTCATCTCATCAAGTACATACGGAAGTGCCGCAACCTCACCCTGATACATCACATCTTTCAGTTCTTTTTCTTTCTCTTTTGTGTACGCGAGAACCGTATCAAAGTTCTCCTTTGATAAAGCTTTTGATGCCGAACCGAGCGTTCTGTTCTTATTCATCCGTAGCGGATAGAAAGTTGAAGTTCCACTCAGATTCCGCTCCAGATGTTCAACTACATTTTCATCTGCATTGATCAGTCCATCCAGCTTCAGCTCTTTTAGAATACTCTGCTCGACTTCCGCTTTTGTCTCTTCTTTCTTCACAATCGGATCCTGGATCCGGTAATAAAAGATACCGGCCGGAAGTACTTCCTTCTCCGGATGCTTCTGCCGTTCAATCTCCAGTGCCGCATTCAGATAAACCGGAAGCTGCATCTGCAAACCGTGATAGAATGCTGTGATATCAAATGCTTTCCTTCCGGTTTTATAATCTGTCACTTTTACATAAACTGCATTTTCATCTTCACAAGTGTCGATTCGGTCAATCTTTCCGTTTCCAAACTTAAATTCACACCCACTCGGAACAAAATCACCTGCCGCCATCTGCTGTGTCAGTGCCCAGACGGACCGGTTGATCAATTGCTTGATTCTGTGGATCATATATTCGTTGCGTGCAGATGAGAATAAAACTGTGTTTCCATAATCCAGAATACTTTCTTCTACACTTTCATCGATCAGCTGCTCCCGCTTCTCTTCTGGCATCGTAACCCAGTCCAGACCTTCCTCTTCTACCTTGTGTGCAAATCGCTCCAGTGCCTGATGTGCAATGTTTCCCAGATCCATTGCTTCAAACCCATATTTTTCCCGTTCTGACAGACGGAGTCCGTAATTCAGGAAATGTGCATATGCACAGGAAGCAAAACGCTCCAGTCTTGTTACACTGACACGCTTCGGATCCAGAAAGAGTTCTTTTGCCACTTTGCTTCCAAGGCTCGGCTCATCCTTCCGGTAGAAACCGGCTTCTATAATCTGCTTCAGAGTTTCCTGACTCTGTTCATCTTTTACAAACCATCTGTACAGTTCTTTCCAGGAATCATCCAGTCCATGCTCCCTCTCTCTTAAGCCTTCTGCAATCTGCAAAAGGCCGCTCCTTCTCATCATCTCATGATCAAGCAGTCCTTTTCTGTCTTCCTCTACCGGAACAAGTACCGGGAACAGACGCATCAGATCCTGGATCAGATAAGCCGGACGCAGTGCTTTTCCTTCCCCGGATACTTTCGCCCAGGACAGATACAGAAGTTCTGACGGTTTCGTCAGATTCATATAGAGATAAAATTTCTGAATATATAACTTCTCTTTTGGTCCGGGAGAAAGATTCATCTTCTTCTCCTGGAACTGTTTTCTGTCTCGTTCAGAAAGCAGACCTCTTGCCCCTGCATTTCCCGGAAGAAGCGTATCATTTGCTCCGACAAAAAATAATGCGCGGATATTTTTGATACGTGTTCTCTCCACATCTCCGATCACAACCTGATCGAGACTTGGAGGGATCACACCGACTTTCGCCTCTTCAAGTCCTGCATCAAGAAGCTCACAGTATTCCTTCAGCGGAATCTCTTCCTCCCCCAGAAGTTCAACGAATTTATCGAATAACTCTAGAACGATACGATAAATCTGTGCATATTCCTTCGCCAGCGCCAGTTCTCCATCTTCCTGGAATTTCTGCTCCAATTCTGCAAGCTGCTCCTGGATCTTCTCCTGAACCAGATATTCATAAACTGCGAGTGTGATCTCTTTTACCGTCTTTTTTCTCTTCTTCAGGACTGTATGCAGCGGTGTCAGTTTTTCCACAAAACGCACGCGCAGCCGATTCAGTTCTTCCAGCTCTTCCTTTGTCGTCATCGGTGTCTTTCTCACCCAGACCTGATCCCATTTCTTGAATCCTTTCAGATCCAGCGCAAGACAATAATTTTCCAGGCGGTCTACTTCATCTCTTGTGAACCCACACAGTCCGGTCCGCAGATAACGAAAAACACTTTCGTAAGTATAGTTCTGTTCTACCATCACCAGCAGACTTCTTAAATACTCTACAAAAGAATTTAATAAAATACTCTTCTTATGATCCATAAAGGCCGGGATTTCATATCGATCACATGCTTTTTCCAAGGCATCTGCATAAGTATTCAGATCCGATGCAATCACTGCGATCTCACGATATCTGTATCCTTCTTCTCTCACCAGACGCCGGATCTCCTCTGCCACATACTGAGCCTCTTCCTGTGGTGTATGAACTTCATGAAGAGAGATTGACTGCATTTTCTCCCCATCGTATTTTCTTCTCGAATAACGGAACAATTCTTCTTCCAAAAATGCCATCTCCGGATTCTCTTTGAACCGGTACGGTGGATTCTTGCATAGCCAGACAGGCTCATCAATCTTTGCTTTCACTTCCTGTGCCACTTCTGTCAGAGATGTCACCATCTGTTTACTCAGTGCAAAGAGCTGATACGGATGCTTATAGACAAACGGATCTTCCCTCCGATCAATCTCAACCGTCAGCATGATCTTATCGCACACTTTCAGAAGTTCCCCGATCAGACGGTTCTGCACCGGTGTAAATCCGGTAAATCCATCCATTGCGATCACACTGTCTTTGAGCATTCCCGCCTCCGGTACAGTCTGGCTTAATACATCAAGCAGTTCTTCCTTTGTAATATATTTATCACGCAGATAATCCTCAAATCCTTCATATACTTTACGGATATCCTTTAATTTATAATACAGATAACTTTCCGGATTCAGTCCTTCCATGAAAGAATCAAGCTGTTCAAAATCAATTCCATACTGCGTAAATTCTGATATCACGGACTTTACTTCGCTGATATATCCCTGCTTCTTAAGATTTCCCTTAAGAACAGTCAGCTCCTCTTCGTAATTTCCTGCAATCTTGCGGAGTACCAGATTCTTTCCTTCATCATCAAGGATCGGCTGTCTTTCCTTTCCTGTCTCTTCAAAGACACGGTGAGCCAGACGTCCAAAGCTTAAGACATCAATATTCATAATGCCGCCGCGCGGATGTGCCATACACAGATCTTTCTGCGTCTGCATTGTAAACTGCTCCGGCACAAGAACAAGATAATTCTTCTCCGGATGACGGATCGACTCCTCGACAATGTGCTGATATAAGTAATGGGACTTTCCGCTTCCGGAATTCCCGAAAATAAACTGCAATGACATGCTCTGACTCCCGCCTTTCTTCTTAATATCCAAGCAAAAGACAGGCTGTCGTTCACAGGAATGAGCCATATCTCTCAGCCTTCTCTGTGCCCGGCAGCCCGTCTGGGTTTTTCCTTTCTTCTATTATCGCAAATTTATTTCACAAGGTCAACCAGTGCTGTCTTCGGAATCGCACCGATCTGTCTTCCGCTCTCTTCTCCACCTTTGAATGCGATGAAAGTCGGAATGCTCATAACTCTGTATTTCTGTGCAATGTCGATATTCTCATCGATGTTGATGTGGCATACCTTTACATCACTGAGTTCTTCTGAAAGAGCTTCCACGATTGGAGACATCATCTTACATGGTCCGCACCAGTCTGCATAGAAATCAACGAGTACCGGCTGCTGTGCCTGAAGTACTTCCTGATCAAAATTGTCTGTTGTAAGTTTTACTACTGCCATCTTTATATCCTCCTTATAAATGTTATATCTTTTGTATTCTTTATTTTTCTTTGTTACAACCTTAGTATAGCACATATTTTTTATTTTTCTGTGATAAAATCACAAAGAAACCGACAGTTTGGATTTCTCCTCCCTGCCGGTTTCATTTCTTACTTCTTTTCTTGTTTTATCTTATCACAACCAGATCTGCGACCCTTTATTTATGCTTCATCGATTGCTTTACCGATGTCACGTCTCATGTATTTATTCTTAAAGTTTACCCACTCTGTTGCTGCATATGCATTCGCACGGGCTTCTTTCAGATCTTTTCCCTTCGCTGTCACGCCAAGAACACGTCCGCCGTTTGTCACAATCTGATCTCCGTCGAATTTTGTTCCTGCATGGAAGCAGTAATATCCTTCGTGCTTCTTGAACTCTTCCAGTCCTGTGATCGGGAAACCTTTCTCATAGCTTACCGGATATCCTTCAGATGCGAGTACAACGCAGACTGCTGCATTGTCTTCAAACTGAAGATCAACCTGATCCAGTGTTCCGTCGATACATGCTTCCATAACTTCAAGGATATCATTCTTCATACGAGGAAGTACAACCTGAGCTTCCGGATCTCCGAAACGAGCGTTGTATTCAAGAACCTTCGGTCCGTCTTCTGTCAGCATAAGTCCGAAGAAGATAACTCCCTTAAACGGACGTCCTTCTGCTGCCATTGCGTCTACCGTTGCCTGGTAAACATATTTCTCACAGAATTCTTCTACTTCTTTTGTATAGAACGGACTTGGAGAAAATGTTCCCATACCGCCTGTATTAAGTCCTGTATCTCCATCTCCGGCACGCTTGTGATCCTGCGCACTTGTCATTGTCTTGATTGTCTTTCCGTCAACAAATGAAAGTACGGAAACCTCACGGCCTGTCATGAACTCTTCGATAACCATCTCATTTCCGGCTGTACCGAACTTCTTGTCCAGCATGATTTCCTTCACGCCTGCTTTTGCTTCTTCAAGATCCTTACAGATCAGAACACCTTTTCCAAGTGCAAGTCCGTCTGCTTTCAAAACGATCGGGAACTTCGCTTTCTCGAGATAAGCCATTGCGGCTTCCGGATCAGTAAAGTTCTCATAAGCTGCTGTCGGAATGTTGTATTTCTTCATCAGATCTTTGGAAAATGCTTTAGATCCCTCAAGGATCGCTGCATTCTTCTTTGGTCCGAATGTACGGATTCCTGCTTCTTCAAGAACATCTACAAGACCTCCTACCAGCGGATCATCCATTCCTACGATGCAAAGATCAATCGCATTCTCTTTTGCGAAATCTCTTAATTTATCAAATTCCATAGCGCCGATCGGTACACACTGCGCATACTCAGCGATTCCGGCATTTCCAGGAGCACAATAGATCTTATCTGCTCTTGGGCTCTTTGCCACGCTTGCTGCGATTGCATGTTCTCTTCCGCCGCTTCCTACGATCAATACGTTCATAGTCTCTGCCTCCTTACTCGGTAACGATTGTACGATGTTCTTCTACTTCAACCTTTCCGTTTGCGATCAGGTCGATCGCATGTGGAAGGATCTTCCATTCAGCCTGTTCCATCACTCTGCGCTGAAGTACTTCCGGGGTATCTCCATTCTGTACTTCCACAGCCTTCTGTAAGATGATCGGTCCTGTATCAGTTCCCTCATCTACAAAATGTACCGTAGCGCCGACTACTTTCACACCACGCTCCAAAGCTGCCTCGTGTACTTTCAGTCCATAATAACCTGTTCCACAGAAAGACGGGATCAGAGATGGATGAATGTTGATGATCCGGTTCTTATACTTCTTGATCATCTCCGGTGGGATTACCACAAGGTAACCTGCCAGCACGATCAGATCCGGTTCATATGCATCCACGGCCTTTAAAAGTTCCTGGTTAAACACTTCTCTTGACTCATAGTCCTTTGGAGAAATGCATTTCGCATCGATTCCATTTTCTTCTGCACGTGTCAGTGCATAGGCATTTTTATTATTACTGATCACACCCACAAGTTCTGTGTTCGTGATCGTACCATTCTTTACGCTGTCGATGATCGCCTGAAGGTTTGTTCCTCCTCCGGACACCATACTTAAGACTCTTAACATAAAGTCACTCCCTTTTCGCCAGCCTCGATCTTGCCGACTACATATGGCTTATCTCCTGCTTCGCGGATTGCATCCATTGTCTTATCAACATCTGCCGGATCAACAGCGAGTACCATTCCAAGTCCCATGTTGAATGTGTTGTACATCATCTGCTCTTCGATCTCACCCTCTTTTGCAAGTTTTGCAAAGATTGGTGGAATCGGGTAGCTGTCTTTCTCTACAACTGCATGAGTTCCTTCTTTGAGCATACGCGGAATGTTCTCATAGAATCCACCACCTGTGATATGGCTGCATGCTTTTACTGTAACACCTGCATTCTTGATACTCTTAAGTGCTTTTACATAGATTCTTGTCGGAGCAAGAAGTGCCTCTCCAAGAGTAGTTCCAAGATCATCGTAATAAGTATCTAAAGATTCTTTTGTAATATCAAATACTTTTCTTACAAGTGAAAATCCATTGCTGTGAACACCTGTGGAAGCCATTCCGATCAGAACGTCTCCATCTGCAAGGTTCTCTCCTGTAATCATATCTTTTTTATCGCAAACACCAACTGCGAACCCTGCAAGATCGTATTCATCTTCCGGCATAAGTCCCGGATGCTCTGCTGTCTCTCCACCGATCAGAGCTGCATCGGACTGCTTACATCCTTCTGCAACACCTTTTACGATTGCAGCGATCTTCTCCGGATAATTCTTTCCACATGCAATATAATCCAGGAAGAACAGCGGTTCTCCACCTGCACATGCGATATCGTTCACGCACATAGCAACAGCATCGATTCCGATTGTATCGTGCTTGTCCATTACCATGGCAAGTTTTACCTTTGTTCCACATCCGTCTGTACCGGAAAGCAGAACAGGCTCTTCCATCTCTTTGATCTTCGCAAGAGAGAAAGCTCCTGAGAATCCGCCAAGTCCTCCGAGAACTTCTGCGCGCATTGTCTCTTTTACATATTCTTTCATTAATTCCACTGATTTGTAACCGGCCTCAATATCTACACCTGATGTCTTGTAATCCATCGTGAATCTCCTTTTCTTTCGAATCGTAATATTTATTTATTGTTGAGATATTCCTCATAACCAACTTCTGCAAGTCTGTCTGCTTTTGCCTGTACCGTATCTTTCATCTCTGCAGAATAAGCTTTCAGCTTCTCTAAAAGCTCCGGATCTGACATTGCAAGCATCTTTGCTGCAAGAATTGCCGCATTCATACCGCCATCGATCGCAACTGTAGCAACCGGGATTCCAGGTGGCATCTGAACGATTGAATAAAGTGCGTCCATACCCTCCAGATTCTTTCCTGACATTGGGATACCAATTACCGGCATTGGGAAAAGTGCTGCGCACATTCCCGGCAGATGCGCTGCCATACCTGCTCCTGCAATAATTACTTTGATTCCCTTTCCTTCAGCTGCCTTTGCCCAGTCAAAGAAGACATCCGGCATACGGTGTGCTGAAATGATTGTCATCTCATAATCGATTCCAAACTTCTCCAGTGTGGCTGCTGCCTTACTCATCACCTTCAGATCTGAGTCGCTGCCCATGACAATTCCTACTTTTGGCATATCATTTCCTCCTTCAGTGGTATACCGTTTTCCAATCTTTGGAAAACTTTGTTTATTTATTATCCATACTTATGAAAGATTCCATTTAATCATCTATTAACTATCCAATCGCCTACAGGATTTCCTTAAAATCCCGCTTCGTCCAAAGGCTCATTAAGTACCTCTGTTCCCGGCAATACGAATCTTCCGTCCTTTAATAGTATAATGTCTTTTCCCTCGTTTGTCACTACACTTATTTCTTCTAACTCTTTATAAGGCACAGTTATATCTGTATGACAGTTAAAGTATGCTTTTGATACATCTTCCTTACGAAGAAGAGAACAGGAATTATCTTTTGCCACAATTTCTTTTCCGTTTGGATTGTAAACTCTGATCTCCTCACTCCAGGAATAACATGTATCTCCTACTGCAAAATGCGGTCCTGTCTTCTCTGCGATCAGAATCGGCATCTTGTCTTCTATATTAAATTTCTTTGCTGCCACATATGCAGTTGTATTTGTTCCAATTGCGAACTCACCAAGCGGAAGAGTCTCATGATTTTTCAATACATTATCATAAATGTATTTCTTATTCTGCGCTTCATCCTCAAAGTTCGTACATGTATAGTCGGTGATCTTTCCATCCTGAAATGTCAGCTTCAGATTCTCATACTGAAGCCCGTCCAGATATACCTTGCTCACATGAAGTATGCCGTTCGTTCCTTCCAAAACCGGTGAAGTGAATACTTCTCCGACAGGAATATTCACATCTGCCACACAGTTTTCGAAAATTGTCTCTTTCTGCGCGTCTTTCAGATGATATAACTGCACTGTAATATCTGTCTGGTTTTCTCCTTTACCTCTTACATGTACACAGGTTCCCTGATCCAGCGCATCGATCATTGTCTGCTGCACTTTTTCGTAAAGCTTTGCATCTAATGTATTGATCTTGATCACTTCATCAAAGATCTTTGCATAGTCTGCTCCGATCTCCGGTACCGGATAAGCGACAATCGTGAAGCTTCTCTCCTCGCCCTTGATATACTCATTCGTGATCTGCCCTGATCTGCTGCTAAAGAGAAGATCCAGTTCTCTCTGCGCCTCATCATATGCCGGTGCCATCGTTTTTGCTTCCGGTGAAAATGGTGTCTCACCAAAGATTTCCATAACCGCCGGTCCTGCAACTCCTGCTGCCATCTCTTTATTCTGCTCAAAGACAGTTTTCATCACCTCAAGCTTACGTTCCACATAACGTTTATCCATGAAGAGTGCCTGATCCTGTCTGTGATCATACTCATACTGCTGATTCGCGATTGCACCGTAATATCCAATCTTGTGGTGTTCTCTCTTTGTGATCACGCTGGAGGCTGCACGGTAAATAACCGGCTTTAATCCCATCTTACGGAAGTTCTCGATCGCAAGGCGGATCACCTTTTCAAATCCAAGGCTGTAACGGATATTTACAATCGATTTCTTTGACAGATCTTTTCCAGTATTAATAAAACCAATCCGATATCCTTCCGTATATACATCTGCCATCTTCTGCAGTGTCTCCTGCGGCAGATTTCTCAGATGATGAGCTGTTCCAAGTTCATTCCTGGAAATGTATTCGCCAAATTCATAAAGATAATCATCTTTATCAAGATCTGCATTCTCAATGATCTGTACAGCAAAATCTGCTGAAGGATCCATCTGTTCACGGATCCGGTCTGCATAGAACACATCGCAATAATCACTCGCATACCAATACAGAATTTCCTTAATCTGCTCTGGCTTTGGAACTGGATTCTCTTCCTCACTCATTCCTTCGAAACAGGTATAGACTTCAAGAAACAACTCATAGAGAATCGTCAGATAATCCTTGCGCTGTTCAAACACATACGGGATTCCTGCTCTGATTTCTGTATACAACAAACTTAAAAGCTGTCCCATCTCCTGCCCGAATTTTTCACAGGCATAGTCCTGATTTGCATAACTTGTCTGATATTTCTCCCCTATAATATCACTATAAAGAATCCCATTCAGACTGCGCTTCTCCTCAAGACTTAAGCTGTCCCAGATCCCATCTTCTATCTTTCTTCGTGTATTCTCTAATTCAAGCAAAAACAAAGTGCAATCCTGAAAATAAGAAATATATGCTGCATCCACTGTTTCTTCTGTCACAATCGTGCGCAGACGCTCAACTGCCAGTTCATGACGCTGTGTGCACTGTTCATTTTTCTCCTTCTGTAACTCACTTAACTTTCCGATCATAAGCTCAGACCTCCAACAAAAATTCCAAGGAAGCACAAGATCTGCACAACACCGATCCCGATTCCACATTTGCAGGAAAGATACTTCCTGTCCTGCTCTTCAAATCCTTCTATCGCATTCCAGATTCCATATATATCAAGTACTAAAGAAAGGATTGCAATCCCTCCGACAATTCCGGCTGCCTTTCCTCTCGTCAGGAATGCATATCCGACACATCCCAGCAAGATAGCAAGTGACCATCCGGTCAACCAGCAGGAGATCACACCTCTTCTTGACTGCAGATAAGCTGCTTTCCCATATTTCTTTGATTGATTACTCTTTCGTTCCTTTTCTTTCTTCTGATTTTTTTCTCTTTCATCGTTTTTCTTTTCTTTTTTTCCGATCATTTCTTCTCCTTAGTAGATTACAAACTACAAAAACTATATATCCAAGTACACCGCCGATTGTATTCAGCAGAATATCGTCCACATCAAAGCATCCCACTTTCGTGATCAGCTGCATTAACTCTACACAAAGAGTCAGACAAAAACTCCAAAATAACGTTTTAAAAAAGCTTCTTCTTTTCCCTGCCATTGCAGAAAAGTAACCAACCGGCATGAAAATCAGAATATTTCCAAATAAATTTGAGAACACCGCAAACGTTCCCAGCTGATGTCTGTATTTAATAAATCTCTTAATCTCTTTGAATAGCTCCAGATTGTAATGGTATTCATCCATTACGCCTTCCCTGCCGTACCAGTCTGATAAGAACAGAAAGTATACAAGGAAGATAATATATAATATAAACAGGATCTTTCCAAGCGTCCTGACTCTCTTCGCTTCTTTTTTTGTCAATTTCTTACACCTTCACAGAAAAAGAAAGTCCCCTCTGCCGGTTCAATTCGGACGTAACTACTCACAATGAACAAGCTACGAGGGGACTTTCCTTTTAAAATGTTATATTATTTTTATGTTTTAACAGACTGGCTCCATTGATAATAGAAATAATTCCTACCGTAACTCCTGTAACAAGCAGGATAATTCCGATTGCAATGTTACCTGCTCCGCTGTTTCTCATTACACGATACGCTTTTTCCAAAACACCAGGCCTCCTTATTTTGCTCCATATTTCTCATAATATGCATCGATCGCTGCTTTTAATTCATCATCGATCACTACTTTTCCGTCACATTCCTTGTTGTAAAGGCACTCTACAACATCTTCCATTGTAACGATCGCTGCTGTCTCAAATCCATAGAGATCTTTCACTTCGTCAAGTGCACACTTCTCTCCGCCTTTTCCTACTTCCATACGGTTTAAGGATACCATAAGTCCAACGATTGTAACATCAGCAGCACCTTTTACCTTCGGAACTGTCTCTTCCATAGATTTACCGGATGTTGTAACATCCTCGATCATGATCACGCGGTCTCCGTCTTTCAGCTTGCTTCCAAGGAAACTTCCCTTATCTGCGCCATGATCTTTCTCTTCCTTACGGTCTGAGCAGTAACGTACTTCTTTTCCATATAATTCACTGTATGCGATTGCTGTTACAACTCCAAGCGGGATTCCTTTGTAAGCTGGTCCAAACAGTACATCAAAGTCATCTCCATATGTCTCATGGATTGCTCTTGCATAATACTCACCAAGTTTCTTTAACTGGGATCCTGTTACATATGCTCCTGCATTCATGAAAAATGGGGATTTTCTTCCGCTTTTCAGTGTGAAATCTCCAAATTTCAGTGCGGCACAGTCTACCATAAATTCGATAAATTCTTTCTTATAACTTTCCATTCTATCTTACCTCCGGGTTTATTTTACAATACCAACCATATCTTTTACATTCTCAAAGCCATTCTTCTTCATATAAGCTTCGATTCCATCAATCACTTCCAGTGTCACTGCCGGATTGTGGAAGTTTGCTGTTCCTACAGACACTGCACTTGCACCTGCAAGAAGGAATTCGATTGCATCTTCTGCACAGGAAATTCCACCCATTCCGATGATTGGAATGTTAACAGCCTGTGCCACCTGATAAACCATGCGGATTGCAACCGGTTTCACGATCGGTCCGGATACTCCTCCGGTCTTATTCGCTACTGCAAATGTCTTTCTGTTGATATCAATCTTCATTCCTGTCAGTGTATTGATCAGAGACACTGCATCTGCTCCACCAGCTTCTGCTGCCTTTGCAATCTCTGTGATATCTGTTACATTCGGTGTCAGCTTCATAATGATCGGCTGTTTTGCGATCTTCTTAATCTGCGCTGTCAGCTTTTCTACATTATGTGCATCCTGTCCAAATGCAAGAAATCCTGCATTGACGTTCGGACAGGAAATATTGATCTCCATCATATCGATCGGTTCGTCTGCAAGCCGCTCTACAACCGCAAGATACTCTTCCGGAGCGTGTCCACATACATTTACGATGATCTTTGTATCAAAATTCTTCAGATATGGAATATCTCTCTCGCAGAACAGATCGATTCCAGGATTCTGAAGTCCAATGGCGTTCATCATACCGCCATAAACCTCTGCCACACGCGGAGTCGGGTTTCCAGCCCACGGTACGTTCGCCACACCTTTCGTTGTCACTGCTCCAAGACGGTTCAGGTCTACAAATTCTGAAAATTCTTCTCCCGAGCCAAATGTTCCGGATGCAACTGTTACCGGATTTTTCCATTCTACACCGGCAATATTAACGCTCATGTTCATTAGATTTCCACCTCCGTAGACAAGAATACAGGGCCATCCTTACAGATACGCTTGTTGTTTACATTGCTGTGCGCGTCCTTCTCTTTAGACTTGCATACACATGCCAGACAGGCACCGATTCCGCATGCCATTCTCTCTTCCAGTGAGATATAACACTCGATTCCGTTCTCTTCTGCGTACTGTTTGATCGCACGGAGCATCGGAGTCGGTCCACAAGCATAGATCATATCTGCTTCCAGAGCATTTTCACGGATCGCGTCCATAACATTTCCCTTTGTTCCGACACTTCCATCTTCTGTGGAAATATAAAGTTCTCCGTTCTGCTCGAACTCTTCTTTAAGGAATGTCTGTGCGTCACGGTATCCTACTACGATTTGTTTCTTCTCGCATTTCATCTGTTTCGCCAGTTCAAGGATCGGCGGTACACCGATTCCTCCACCCATCAGAAATACTTTCTTTCCTTCAGCCTTCTCGTATGGGAATCCATTTCCAAGAGGTCCGATCACCGGAATGATATCTCCTGCTTTCAGCTTAGAAAATTCTTCTGTTCCTGTCTTCGGTCCTGTCACACGGTAAACAACACGGAGTCTTCCGTTCTCTTTATCAATCTCACAGATACTGATCGGACGTGGAAGCAGCTTGCTTCCGTCTGTAGTATACATGGAGATAAACTGCCCCGGCTTTGCGTCCTTTGCCGCTTCTGTATTGATCCACATGCTGTAGATTCCATCCGCCAGCTGTTCCTGGGAATGTACTACTGCATTTTCTTTCTGCTTTGCCATAAACTTATGCAATTCCTTTCTTGAAATTATGAGAAACACGATCTGCGTATTTCTCAAATTCTATGGTAAATTATTTTGCCGCTGCAAGTGCTCCGCTGATATCAGCTACCATTGCCTCAACAGCTGCTCTGGATGCATCTCCGAAATTCTCCGGTCCGAACTTCGCATAAGCTTCCTGCTTGTAAGCTGCAATAATTCCACGGGAAGAGTTCACGATTGCACCAAGTCCGTCTTCGTTAAAGAAATGAACGAGGTCTTTTCCCTGTCCGCCCTGTGCACCGTATCCCGGTACAAGGATGTAGGATTTCGGCATGATCTCTCTTAATACTTTACCCATCTCCGGATAAGTAGCTCCTACAACAGCTCCGATGTAGCTGTACTCATCTCCCATGCAGTCAGCTCCCCACTCGGCAACCTTCTCACCAACCCACTCATAAAGCGGTCTTCCGTCAATGATTCTGTCCTGGAACTCTCCACTGGACGGATTGGATGTCTTAACAAGGATGAACAGACCTTTCTTCTCTTCCTTGCATACGTCAACAAATGGATTCACTCCGTCAGATCCAAGGTACGGATTCACTGTTGCAAAGTCTTCACCAAATGGTGTATATTCCTTGCTTCCAACCTTGATCTTTCCAAGATGTGCTGTTGCATAAGCAGCAGATGTAGAACCGATATCTCCACGCTTTACATCTCCGATGATCACAAGGTCTTTCGACTTACAGTAATCTACTGTCTTCTTAAATGCCATCAGTCCAGGAATTCCGAACTGCTCGTACATTGCGATCTGTGGTTTTACTGCCGGGATCAGATCATAAGTCTTGTCAACGATCTCCTTATTGAACTGCCATACTGCCTCTGCTGCTCCTTCCAGAGTCTCACCATACTCTGCATAAGCCTTATCAAGTACGTGCTGTGGGATGTAGTTCAGCATTGGATCGAGTCCAACTACGATCGGTGCACCTGTCTTTTTGATCTTCTCTACCAGTTTATTAATCATTCTTCATTCCTCCATATCCTGTTACTTTTCATCGAACTAACGATGAATGATAACCTTCGGTCTTTCCTTCAGGTTGACGCGTTACTCTATTACGCTCAATATATCATTTTTCATAATACCATATTCTTGAGAATTTTCCTAGTCATGCTTTTTAATAAATCAAAAAATGAAAAAACGAAGTTCTTTCTCTGTCACTCATTTAAACAGAATCTGAAAGAACTTCGTTTCTCTGGTTTTATTTTTTAATATCCCGCCGGCACAAGCAATGTAAATGGATAAATCGGAATATTTCTCACGATTCCGAACCCCACCACTATAACCAATACCACATATAGGACTTTCTGATTAATCTTCTGATCCACATGATTACCACCGGTCAAAACCCAGTCAATCAGCCGTGCTGCAATATACACACCAAGAAACGGGAGTAATATCACATACATCGGATTATACCGGAATGCCGCATAAAATCTTCCATGTAAAATAGAATAGCTTGCCCGCCCGGCACCGCACCCCGGACAATAAAGCCCGGTAATAATATGAAAGAGGCAGGGCAACGGATACTGGTGCGGATTATGAAAAAAGAGATAACCCGCAGCGACCGCTGCAATCACTGCCCCCGTCAGAACTGCGATGATCCTGGCCGACCTTTTTGTTTGAAATGCTTCACGCATCTTTACCTTCCAAATCATCATCCGCTCACTTTTTAATAATAGTAATAAGCTGAACCGGAAACTGCCCCTGTCACGATCAGAACCATGTAGATCAACCATGTGAGAATACCAATCGCAAAGGATACTATAATCCAGATTCTTGCCATCTTCGCATTATTCTGTGCTTCTTCAAAATTTCCTGCCATCATAGCACTATTGATCTTTGCCGAGAACACGATTCCCACTACACCAAATGGAAGGCAGCAACATAACGTTGAAATAATCGATAATATAAGATATGGAACCCAGTTCACCGGCTTCTGTGGCATTCCATTGAAATTATTATGCTGATAATATCCCTGGTTCTGCTGACCATAGTTTGGATCCTGCTGAGTATAATTCTGATTCTGCTGGTTATAATTCTGATTTTGCTGACCATACCCCTGTCCATACTCATAGTTGTTTGATTCACCATAGAAAGTATTCTGCTCCTGAGTCACACTTTTGTATGGATCACTCTGGTGTGAATCTGCCGCATCCGCTGACTGTGTTGGTTCTGCCGGCTGCACATTTTCTTCTGACTGCACTTTTTCTGCCGGCTGCATGTCTTCTTCTGGCTGCACATTTTCTGCCGGCTGCTGTTCCTCTGCTGTATCTTCTGTTATGTTATCTGTTGTCTCTTCCTTCACCTGTGATACAGGTTCCATCTTCTGTACCGGCTGTTTCGCCCCGCAATTCGGGCAGAATTTACAGCTATCCGGTATCTCCTGATAACAGTTCATACATCTCATCATCTCTACCTCGCTTTCGTAAGTCACAATTCTCACTTTCCCAAAGCACTGACCATTTGCTCACTTGTTCGTTTTGCGACTTTATTTCTTATATCATAACATTAATATCACCAAAAAACTTGTATCTTCATTAAAAATTAACACTTTTCTTTTCCCAAACGGATTTCTTCCATCTGTTTTGCAGTTTCCTCATCAAGATAATCCAGAAGATAATTTTTCAGATTTACCTGCCTGCCCAGATGATCTCCTCTGAGTTCTTTTAATGCCAACTCAACCTCTTCTTTCAGACCTGGCGCAGACATTCTGTGAGCCCCCTGCCCCATGATGATCACCTGCTCAAGTCCATCTGATGTGGCTACTGTTACATCTGCATTCTTCGCAATCCTGCGGACTGTCTTCTCAATATATTGATCTGCTGTTTCTGCTTCTTTCGTATAGACGATATAAATGTTATGATATTTCATCACTTCACCCGGATTTCCCTCTACTTTATAAGCATCATACACAAGGATCAGGGTACATTTGCGGAATCCCTGATAGTTACTCAGAATATCTGCAAGCTTTCCTCTTGCCGCACCAATATCTCTTTCTGAAAGTTCTTTTAGTTCCTCCCATGAAAAAATTATATTATAACCATCTACCAGAAGATATTCTTCGGTTCCGGCTTTCATTCTCCGGCGTGCTTCCCACTTCGGATCCTGGTAAGCACTTCCCGGCTCTCTTGTCTTTTCCTTTGCCCGGACAGTTACAGGACCTGTAGAACCATTCTTCTTCGGATCCGGTGTACGGACATAGATTGCATCCAGTTCTTCCTGTGTCAGTTCAATACTGGAGTGTCTGCGTTTTGGAAGTGTCACCTCCATTACATCCATTTCATCATCATTTCCTGATTCCAATGTATGCTCCATATGCATATATTCTTCAACTTCATCCCAGTCCACAACAAATCCTGCTCCATGTGCACAGAATACAGAACCTGTCGGATTCGCCAGATCTGCCTCTGAATCATAGGTTGACGCTGCCAGAACTTCTTCCTGATTATGACAGACATCATAACCTTTCAACGAAACTGCCATTCTTCCACGTCCACCTGTATAGGCAGTGAATTCTTTCTGATATCCACGCATCAGGGACACCGGTGCACTTCCTGTCAGCACGGTTGTCTCTTCTTCTATCATCGGTGTTCCGAATTTACCGAACATATTTTGGATATCTGTCATAGCCCGTCCTACATTTTCTGATGGAAGTTCCATTCGAAATTCATAATATGGCTCCAAAAGAATGCTGTCTGCTTTCTTTAATCCCTGACGCACTGCACGATAGGTTGCCTGACGGAAATCTCCGCCTTCCGTATGCTTCTGGTGTGCACGACCGGAAGTCAACGTAATCTTCATATCCGTGATTGGTGAACCTGTCAGCACTCCCTTGTGTTCTTTCTCTTCCAGATGTGTCAGGACAAGCCTCTGCCAGTTTCTGTCCAGAATATCTTCACTGCACTCTGCTGCAAACTGCATTCCGGATCCACGTTCTCCCGGTTCCAGACGCAGATGTACTTCTGCATAATGACGAAGCGGTTCAAAGTGTCCCACACCTTCTACCGGTGCTGTGATTGTCTCTTTGTAAACAATACTTCCTTCACCGAATTCTACCAGCACACCAAAACGTTCCTTTATCATCCGCTGCAGAATCTCAATCTGCACATCTCCCATCAGCTGTACATGAATCTCAGAAGTCTGTTCTTCCCATACAATATGAAGTTCCGGTTCTTCTTCCTCTAAAATCTTTAGATTCAAAAGCATCTTATGTACATCACAGTCATCCGGAAGAAGGATTTGGTATGTCAACACCGGCTCTAATACCGGTAAATCTGACTCTTCTTCTGCTCCGATTCCCTGCCCGGGTCTTGTATTTTCCAATCCTGTCACTGCACATACTCTTCCAGCTTCTACTTCCTGGACAGCCTCAAATTTCTCACCGGAGTAGATCCTGATCTGATTGATCTTTTCATTCAATCCTTCCACTACATCTTTTACTTTCAGTCTGCCACCTGTCACTTTCAGATAAGTCAGACGGTTTCCCTGATTGTCCCTTGCGATCTTATAAACTTTTGCCCCAAACTCTGCCGGATAAGTCTTATCTTTCATATAAAGATCAAGTCCATCCAAAAGTTCTTCCACGCCTTGAGAATGTAGTGCCGAACCAAAATAACATGGAAATACCTGACGGTCTTCAATCGCTTTTTGTACTTTATCCAGAGAGATTCTTCCCTCTTCCAGATATTCTTCCATCATATCATCTTCACAGACAGCCAGTTCTTCCAGCACATCTTCCACTGCGCCCTCTTTCGCATGGAGATATACTTTTCCACCCGGGCGGTCGGATTCTGTTATGATATCCACAAATGGAACGACATTTTCCCCAAAACGCTTGCGGAGTTCTTTCAGAAGTTTTTCACCATCCGTTCCTTCCTGATCCATTTTATTCACAAAAAGAAAGGTCGGAATGTGATATCTTTTTAATAATTTCCATAGTGTCTGTGTATGTCCCTGCACACCATCCGCTCCACTGACAACAAGCACTGCGCAATCCAGAACCTGAAGAACGCGTTCCATCTCCGCAGAAAAGTCCACATGTCCCGGTGTATCAAGGAGTGTGATCGTGCGATCCTTCCACCGGAATACTGCCTGCTTGGAAAAAATAGTGATCCCACGTTCTCTTTCCATCTGATCTGTATCTAAAAATGCATCTTTATGATCCACTCTGCCAAGCTTCCTGATTGCCCCGGCGTGGTAGAGCATGCTTTCTGACAATGTCGTCTTTCCGGCATCCACATGCGCTACAATCCCTATATTTATATATCTGTCCGGCTTATTTTCTGAGTTATTCCCCATAAAATCTGCCCCTTTCATTGTTTTCTCGTTTTTCAATTATACCATAGGAAAGAAAAGGAGTCGACTGCTCTTCTTTACAGCCAACTCCTGCTTTTCTTTCTCTGTTATTTTCTAATTATTCACTGAATGATGCACGACCAGACTGTCCCTGTCAATTGCCTTGAAAGAATACCCCAGATTCTTATAATATTCCATCACTGTCGGAAGTGCCTGAATGGTAGACTCCTTCGCCTCTGTGTCATGGAACAGGAGCATTACTTTGGTATACTCATCCGTCTCTGACTGTGCGATGATCTGATCTGCCGTAACCGTTCCTCCATCTCCACTGCTCACATTCCAGTCATAATACTGGTATCCCTTATCCAATACCTGCTGTGTCAGCTGTGTCATGATTCCTGCTGAGTATTTTTTTGAAATAGAATTCGATGCGCCTCCCGGAAAACGGATAAAACATGGAACAAATCCAAGCTGTTCCTTTGCCACCTCTCCAATTTTCTCAAGATCATCAAAATAGGCATCCACAGATGCATAAACCTGATCATATTCATGCGTATAGCTGTGAAGTCCAATTGTATGTCCCTCATCATAAACCTTCTTGATCATAGGGAAATAATCCGGCTGTTGGGCAGTAATGAAAAAGGTAGCTTTCGCATCATACTGATCCAGAATATCAAGCACACGCTGCGTATTTGCAGACGGACCATCATCAAATGTCAGATAAACGACTTTCTCATCATCCTGAGGATCCATGGTTCCAACTGCAACTCCCGGTTGCAGAGACATGGACTTATCTCTTTCTGCCTTTGCTGCCTCTTCTGCTTTTTTCGCCTCTTCTTCGGCTTTTTTCTTCTCTTGTGCTTCTTTCTCTTTCTGTATTTCTACCTGTCGTAAAGCTGCTGCTTCCCGCGCATTTGCCACCATACATACACCTGTTCCGACAATTGCAAAAAATACAAGACCTACCAGTATATTGAAATAAATATTATTCTCCTGCCGCATTCTTTTATAACTATGCCAGACACTCACCAGTACATCTTTTATCTTTATCAACATTTCCTTTATCTTTTGCTGCATTCTCTCTCCCAATCCCTCTGCGTTACTGTAAACAACGCTCTTTTTCTTACGGATATTACTGACATCACTGTTTCCAGCATCTTTCGCATACAATATCCGCATGATTATATTTATTATAAACCATACTTCTTAAATATGTAGTAATGATTCATTAAGAATTATTCGAAAAATGTTACATTTCTGTTACTCACTATCCCACACTACGGTTCACACCACACGAGATCAACAATGAATCTCATCCAGCCGTATTTGACCATTTTCTTTACAAGTGTTAAAATAACTTTATAGATAAGCAAGCACCTCATTCGTATGATCTGCCACAGAACACAGAAAGGAGAATATCCGCAATGGAAGATAAGCGTATCACCAAAACAAAACGTGCTTTAAAGTCTGCTCTTTTAAAGCTTTTGTCCACACAGGCTTTTGATGTGATTTCAATCACGGAATTATGTAAGATTGCCAGTATCAGCCGGATCACTTTCTACACACATTATAAGGATAAATTTGCCCTCCTTGATGACATTTTCAATGATATGTTGATTATTGGAAAAGAAGGATACAAGCGCAGACAAGAGGAAAACAATCCTGAAAATAATCTCACGCAGGGATATCTGAACGTTCTGGACAGTATTTTGTCTCTTTACTATGAACGTTATGATTTTTTCCGGCATGTCGAACCGGAGACAAATCCTTATCTGGCTTTTCGATTTTATCGGATTCTTTTAGACACGGTAGAATCTCATACAGATAAGCTGAGAGCTTCTCATTCTTTAAAATATTCTGCAAGACAGATTGCCGGATTCATCTGCTTTGGTCTGTTCGGATTTATCAGTGAGTCTTATGCATCAAAGGTACCGTTAGAACAGGTTCAGGCCGGAGCAAGACAGCTTTTAACAGATCTTCTGCAATCTAAAATTCTTGTATAATGTTTTGCATTTGTAACTGTTCAGAGCCAAGCAAAATTTCAAAAAAAGATGTAAAATGCTTGCATTTTTAGATTTGAACATGAAAAAGAACATGACCCACAGTTTCAAAACTCCTTAAACAGAAGCCTTTGTTCCCTTGTCATGTTCTTTTTTATTTTTAATAGTTACGCCTCTTTTTCTTTGTAATGATGCGCCTCTTCGAGCATCATATCTTTCACTTTCATCAGTCGGATCTGTGTACTACGCTCATTCTCATCCAGTTTCATCGTAATGTATTTGATACTTTCCTCTGTCTCCGGAATGATAACATGCTCCAGTGCATTTACACGACGTCTTGTCTTCTCAATCTCTGCCGCCATCAGCTGACATGCTTTCTCACATTCTGCAAGTCGGATCATATCCGGGAGGATGTCTGATAAAGACTTTACAGCCCCGTCAAGATCGCTAGAAGTAAATGCAAATCCATAAGAATAGATATCATTTTCATCCGCTGTTCTTGTCTTGGATGTGAAGGTCGGAATCTCAACACTCATAACATTCTTCTCATCAACTATAAGTCCAACTTCCTGCTTCGGAGCCATCAGTGCAGTATTCAGTGCTGCCTCTGACATTCCGGCCCGGGCAATAACAAAATTACGGTTTGCAGAGAGGATTCCTTCTTCCACACGAAGTCTCACTTCCATATTTTCCCGGACAAGATCCAGATACTGGCGCATCAGCTCATCACGCTTATCTTTCAAAAGCTTGTGACCACGAATGGCTGTAATCCGTTTTTTCTTCAAACGGGTCAGTTCCATACGGGTTGGATTCACTTGTTTCGCAGCCAATACCGCCACCTCCTCTTTCTATCTTCGATCACTCTGTCTGTTCTTACTCTTTGTCGTAATACTCATCCAGATATTTATCGTCAATTCGTTTGAGTTCGGTACGCGGCAGCATGCGGAGCAGCTTCCATCCGATATCCAGAGTCTCTTCAATACTTCGGTCTGTCTGATATCCCTGAGATACATATTCTTTTTCAAATGCATCTGCGAAACGTGCATATTTCAGGTCGATTTCTGTCAGTGCTGCTTCTCCTAAGATAACCATCAGCTCTTTTGCATCTTTACCACGCGCATAAGCGGCAAACAACTGATTCATCGTATTGGCATGATCTGCTCTTGTCTTACCTGCTCCGATTCCTTTATCTTTCAGACGGGACAGAGATGGAAGAACATCAATTGGAGGTGTTACTCCTTTTCTGTAAAGCTCACGGCTTAAGATGATCTGTCCTTCCGTGATATATCCTGTCAGGTCAGGGATTGGATGTGTCTTGTCATCCTCAGGCATTGTCAGGATCGGGATCATTGTGATACTTCCCTTCTTACCATTCTGACGTCCTGCTCTTTCATACAGTGTTGCAAGGTCTGTGTACAGATATCCCGGATATCCACGACGTCCAGGAACTTCCTTTCTGGCTGCTGAAACCTCACGCAGAGCATCTGCGTAGTTTGTGATATCTGTCAGAATAACAAGGACATGCATATCCTTTTCAAATGCAAGATATTCCGCTGCTGTCAGTGCCATACGTGGCGTTGCGATACGCTCGATCGCCGGGTCATTTGCAAGGTTGACGAACAATACTGTTCTGTCCAGTGCTCCTGTCTCACGGAAACTTTCGATAAAGAAGTTAGACTCCTCGAACGTAATACCCATAGCGGCAAATACAACCGCAAAGTTTTCATTTGTTCCAAGTACTTTTGCCTGACGGGCAATCTGTGCTGCCAGCTGTGCATGTGGCAGACCGGATGCTGAAAAGATTGGAAGCTTCTGTCCACGAACCAGTGTATTCAGTCCGTCGATTGCAGATACTCCTGTCTGGATAAACTCCTCTGGATAACATCTGGCCGCCGGATTCATCGGAAGACCATTGATATCCATTCTGGCATCCGGAAGGATCTGTGGACCTTCATCGATTGGATTACCAAGTCCGTCAAAGACACGTCCAAGCATATCTTCTGACACACCAAGTTCCATGCTTCGTCCAAGGAATCTCACCTTACTGTTGGAGAGGTTGATACCTGTTGAACTTTCAAACAGCTGTACAAGAACGTCACTTCCGTTCACTTCCAGAACTTTACATCTTCTTGTCTCGCCACTTGCCAGCTCGATTTCTCCGAGTTCATCATATGTTACGCCTTCTACTCCATGCACCAGCATCAGAGGTCCGGCCACTTCCTGAATGGTTCTATATTCTTTTGGCATTTAACCTTCCTCCTTTACAAATGCTGCTGCGATCTGAGCGCTTAATGTCTCATCAATCTGTTTAAATTCTTCGTCGAGTTTATCTTCTGTCACATATTTGAAACGTCCGATCTGCTCTCTTACCGGCATTGAGATCAGCTTCTGAAGTGATGCACCATCCTTTAATGCATCGGTTGCTCTGTCAAAGAATTCGTTGACCAGAACCATCATCATGTGCTGTTTCTTCAATGACGTATACGTATCTACTTCATGGAAAGAGTTCTGATGCAGGAAGTCCTCACGAATTGATCTTGCAGCCTCCATCTTCAGACGGTCGGACGGTGAAAGTGCATCCATACCTACCATCTTAACGATCTCTTCCAGTTCTGCTTCTTCCTGAAGCAGTGTCATCATCTTCTGACGGCCTTCCATCCAGTCTTCAGCAACCTGTCCGTTAAACCATTTTTCCATATCATCCAGATACAGAGAGTAACTCTTCAACCAGTTGATCGCCGGGAAATGTCTCTTGTATGCCAGGGAAGCATCCAGTCCCCAGAATACTTTGACAATACGAAGGGTAGCCTGTGATACCGGCTCGGATGTGTCACCACCCGGAGGAGATACTGCTCCGATAACGGAAAGTGCTCCTTCTCTTCCTTCTTTTCCAAGAGAAACCACATGTCCGGCACGCTCATAGAACTGAGCCAGACGGCTTCCCAGATAAGCCGGATATCCTTCTTCACCAGGCATCTCTTCCAGACGTCCTGACATCTCACGAAGTGCTTCTGCCCAACGGGATGTAGAGTCTGCCATAAGTGCTACGGAATATCCCATATCACGGAAATATTCTGCAATTGTGATTCCTGTATAAATAGATGCCTCACGCGCTGCAACCGGCATATCCGATGTGTTTGCGATCAGAACTGTTCTCTGCATCAAAGGCTGTCCTGTCTTCGGGTCCTTCAGTTCCGGGAACTCATTCAGAACGTCTGTCATCTCATTTCCACGCTCACCGCATCCGATGTATACAACGATATCTGCCTCAGCCCATTTTGCAAGCTGATGCTGGATGACTGTCTTTCCACTTCCGAAAGGTCCCGGAACGGCTGCAACACCACCCTTGGCAATCGGGAAAAATGTGTCAATAACACGCTGTCCTGTTACAAGCGGCATCTCCGGCGGAAGTTTCTTCTTATACGGACGACCGCGACGAACCGGCCACTTCTGCATCATAGTTAATTCTTTTTCGCCCTTTTCTGTCTCAACAACTGCTACCGTATCTTCTACGGTAAATGTTCCGGCTTTGATTTCTTTGATCGTTCCTTTAATTCCATAAGGAACCATGATCTTCTGCTGTACAAGAACTGTTTCCTGAACTGTACCGATCACATCTCCGGTTTCTACTTCATCTCCAACCTTTACTGTAGGAACAAACTCCCATTTCAGATTTCTCTTAAGAGATGGAACTTCAACTCCTCTTTTCAGGTTGTTTCCGGAAATCTTCATAATATCATCCAGTGGTCTCTGGATTCCGTCATAAATACTTGCGATCAGACCAGGTCCTAATTCTACAGACATTGGAACATCCATAGATTCAACCGGTTCTCCAGGTCCGAGACCTGATGTCTCTTCATACACCTGGATAGATGCCTCGTCACCGTGCATCTCAATGATCTCTCCGATCAGACGCTGTTCCGATACACGGACAACGTCAAACATATTCGCATCACGCATTCCCTCTGCGATAACAAGAGGTCCTGCGACTTTTTTAATCACTCCTGTGCTCATTCGCTTACTCCTCCAAACAGAATATCTGATCCGACGGCCTGCTCGACTGTCTTCTTCACGCCCTCAACTCCGGCTCCTGTATTCCCCGACACACCCGGGATCTGAATGATCGCCGGAAATGTCTGTTCACCGTACTTGTTGATCTCTGACGGAATCTGTGCAGCCACAGCCTCTGTAATATAGATAATGCCGTAATTTCCTTCTGCAAGCTGGCGAAGCTTTGCCTTCGCCTCATCCCGGTCTTTCACAGGGCAGATGCTAAGACCGAGGGTGGCAAATCCATAGATACTGTCATAATCGCCCATTACTGCAATCTTATACATACATCTCCCTTATCCTTTCCCGGATTGCTTCATCCGGAAATTCATTCTGCTTTCCGGTCAGTATAATCCGTACTGTCTTGATCTCATTTTGTCTGGCTAACAGATACGCCAGAAGCGGTCCAACGGAAAATGATTCATATTTCTGTGACCTCATGGAATCTGTCATTTTATTATCACACCAACGTTCAAATGCAGACGGTGATATACGCAGTGCATCAGCACCTTCACGATAAGATGTTCCTTCCAGATACTGTGCGATCTCCTCCGCACCGGCCAATGCTGCCTGTGTCAGCTGATCCACATTGATCTCGGAACAATTTACCATTGCTTTCTTCATAAATTCTGCATTTTTTCCTGTCTTCTGAGATCTTACTGCAATCTTAATATCAGCGATTGCAACTGCTGTCTGTGCATACTCTTCAATGATCTTCTCACCTGATTTTTTTCCTGCTTCCAGCATAGCTTCCAGTGTAGCGCGATCAATAATAAGATCGCATAACTGTCCGTCTCTTGTGTGAAGCAGCGTATCAAATGCTTCTCTTGCTGTTGCAGGCATATTCCCCGGCAGCTTGTCAAACTCTTTGTTCTGGACAAGTGCAAACATCTCTTCCCCAGAAATCTCACAGTCATCATAGAAAATATTTTTATTCTCTACTTCCGTACACACTTCTTTGATCGCTGCTTTCAGATTGTGATAAAGTTTTGGAAGTGACAGAACATCGAATACATGCATATCCGGTGCCACCTCGCGGATTGTCTGCCACATCTTCTCTTCTTCCTTATTCAGAACTTCATCTGCGTCCAGCGTTCCTGCTGTCAGATCTCCCCAGCCCTTTTCAACCAGAAGCTGTAGAGCCTGCTCTGCACTCTTGCATGCTAGAAGCTGTTCGATCACTGCGTTCGTTAAAAGAGAGACTTCCAGTGCACGGATTCTGGCAACCGCATAGGTATATTTTGTCTTACTCAAGATTATCCCTCCTTGCGGCTACACTGCTGTAAACAGCTGCCGGTTCACTTTATCTGATAACTCTTCTCTTCTTGCATCAAACAACGCTTTGATCGTACAATTTTCTTCGATGCCGCCATAGGTCAGGATAAATCCCCCATCCATTCCGTCCGGCACTGTCTCTGTAAATTCCAGGCTTCCGCCTTTCTTCTTTGCTGTTTCATATACTTTTTCCATATACCCTTGAGGCATACGTTTTCTGTCTTTCTCTGTAAAGCAGATTGTTCCTTCTTCCGGAAGTACATACTTCTCAAGAACCTTTTCAAGCATTGCAAAATAAGCTGCATCATCAAGTTCTCCGACTGCTTTGTAAGCATCTTCTAGAACTTCACTGATCACTTCCTGTTTCGCCTCAAGTACTGCCTTGCGCTTTCTCATATCTGATGAAGAGGCCAGGCGTTTCACAGAATCTTCTGCTCTGGCTTCTGCCTGTGCGACAATCTTCCGTGCATCTTTCTCTGCCTGTGCTTTTGCTTCCCCAATTATAGAATCCGCCTGTGCGTGTGCCTGTGCGAGTATCTCTTTTGCATTGTCCTGCGCCTCTGCGATTATCTGCGCTTTCATTTTGTCAAGTCCACTCATCTCCACGCTCTCCTTTTTATTTATTTCTTACAGCTGGATACCACTTACTGCGAGGAAGGAAATCAGAAGAGCCAGGATCGCATATGTCTCAACCATTGCCGGGAACAGCATAGCTTTACCAAACTGCTCTGGTTTCTTTGCAACGATTCCGATAGAAGCTGCTGCTGTCTTTCCCTGTGCGATACCTGAGATCAGTCCAACGATACCAATTGGAAGACAAGCTGCAAGAATCATAAGTCCTGACTGAACACTTACCTCTACTCCGCCACCGCCGAGGATACCGATCTTAGAAAGTGTAATAAATCCAACAAGCAGTCCATACAGTCCCTGTGTACCTGGGAGCAGCTGCATGATAAGTACTTTAGCGAATTTACTAGGGTCTTCTGTAACAACACCTGATGCTGCCTGTCCTGCGATACCTACACCTAACGCAGATCCTGCGCCTGCGAATAATACTGCGATTGCTGCACCTAATAATCCATATACAACTCCAAGTTCACCTGCTATATTCATAATGTTGTTTCCTCCTTAACATCAACATATTTCGTATTTTCTTTAAAAGGCTTGAATGCTTTTCCGCCGCCTTCATAAAATTTTCCGAAGAATTCCACAAACTGTAAACGGTTTGTGTGTACATAAGCTCCCAGCAGATTAATTGCCAGGTTCAATGCGTGTCCTACGATGAAGATCACAATGAAAAGAATCACACCGATCACATTGTTTGGAAGCATTGCTCCCATCTGATTGATAACTGATGCGATAACTCCTGTTGCGAGTCCCAGTGCAAGAAGTCTTGAATAAGACAATGCATCACTGAGCCATCCTGTCACGTTATACAGATCATACGCTCCAAGTGCAAGCCGAAGCGCCGGGTTTTTGTTCGCTCTTCCTGACATCAGCACGATACCAATTGCGCCGCCTGCAGCCATCACTTTTGCAGCAGTGTTCAAAGCCGCTGGGAACACAATCGTTGTCTGTGCGATTGATGCAAAGATGTCACTTGGAAGCAGCATCAGGATCAAACCGATCAGCATCACGAACCAAAGTACAACGTCACAGATAAAATCTACAACCTTTCCATCTTTCAAGCACAGATAACCTTTAATTCCAAGTCCTACAAACAAATGAATTGTTCCAAATAACAAAGAATAAACCAGAAGTTTCATTGGATCATTCAATGGAACAAACCAAAGTGCCGGAACTGTTACCGTATGTCCGAAGAACTTTTCTGAAACAATGTCTACAATATTTCCAAAATATCCTCCAAACAGAACGCCCCATACAAGTGTAGATACTCCACAGTAGAAGAACAGTTTCAAAGATTTTGCCATGCTCTGTGACATTCTTGGATATTTCTTCACAAGAATCGCACATACAATCGCAACAACTGCTCCATACGCTGCATCTGATAACATCATTCCGAAGAAAAATACATAGAAGAATGACATGATCGTTGTCGGATCGATCTCTCCGGCATGCGGTAATCCATAAGACTCCACGATGCCTTCCATGTTTGTAGAGAACGGGTTATTCTTTAAAATAACCGGTGCTTCTTCACCTTCTTCAATGTCTTCAATATCTACCATACAGTTATATTTCTCTGTCAAAGATTTCTCTACCGGACCTGCTTCACATGCCGGTATATATCCACTTATCACAAATGTGCGCTTTGACTGAAGAAGATCTCCGAGAACTTCATACTTATCTGCGCGGACTCTGTAATAATCTGCCACAGCCTGAAGCTCTGTTCTTTTTGACGCCAGACTCTTAAGTTCTGCCTCGCACTGTTCCATCCGTTCTCTGGATGTTTCAATCTCTGCTTCAAGTGCTTCCTTCTGCTCTTTCGGTGTCTTGTTCCAGTTCTGGGACGGTCTTGCAAATCCTGCACTTCGAAGTGCTTCTTCCACTGTCTGGAGTTGTTCTTTCAAGCAGATGACTGCAATGCAGATCATGTTTGATTCTGCTGAAACTAAATGAACATCAACTCCTGTTTTCTCCATCACTTCCGGAGCCTTCTCAAGTAGAATAGAATAAATGTTCTCAAGAGTAAGCTCTCCCGGCATTGTTCCCAGGATCAAAGCTGTCCTTTTTGTCTTGCCTTCCTGAAGCGGAACATCTAATGCCATCCACGGCATCAGACTTTCAATCTGATTCTCGATCTTTGCTATGCCTGCTCTAAGCTCAGCATACTCTCGATCAAGATCATAAATTCTGCGGGCTGTCTTGATCAACTCCGGTCCGGATGTCTGAACCTTCTCTTCCAACTCACGATCGATCAGTTCTTTTCCTTCCAGCGAAGAAAGTAATGACTTTTTCTCCGGAGCGTAAGCATCCAGGATCCCCAGTGCCTGGTCTGCTGCCGTTGCCGCTTTTTCAAATTTCATCCGCTGTCCGGTTGTATCCATCTTTTGGAAGAATGCATCCTCTTCTTTGTCCCTGTCAACTTCAAGAACTCCGAGATGCTGTAACTGTTCCAGGATTGCTTTTCGATCTTTCTTCAGGGCACAGATGCTGATTTTCTGCATCTTAAGTACCGCCATAATCTTATCCCTCCTTTTTTGTTACGACCACATGGATCAGATTAATTCAGAAAGAACAAGCTGCACTGCTGCATTCTTTTTCTCTCTTGCAGAAACCTTCAGCTCTTCGATCACATCTTTGAGCTTCTCTGCTTCTTTATCTTCCTGATTTTTCGCCTCTTCTCTGGCTTTCTCATCCAGTCCGGCGGCAGTTCTTTTCGCCTCTTCTATGAGTTCTTCATGAATCTGTTTCGCCTGAAGAGATGCATCTTTCAGGATCTGTTCTTTCTGTTCCTGCGCTTTCACAAGAATCTCTTCTGCCTGCTGCTCTGCTTCTTTAATTGACCGGATTGTCTCATCCACCATAGTATCTACACCACCTTTCCTGTCTCCCCTTTTTTCATTGTTCTTATGTGATTTTGAACAATAAGATTCCTTCGCTGCATGTTGTTACTGCACATTAATATCTAAGGATTTCGCTGTTCGCAGCACGTATCAATATATTATTACCATACTTTCATTTCCTATTCTCTTTCTGTTTGTAACTTTCGCACAACGATGTTATTTTAAACATAGCATATTTTGTCGTAATAATCAAACTTTTTATTAGATTTTTATAAAAAATTTTTAGATTGCTAAATATTTCGTCTATTTTTTGTAGTTTATTAAACGTTTTTTGTGTTTTTGTATAAATATCTGATTATTCTTTTTTAAAAAAGGAATAGATAAGAAAATGTCCTTTTACAACTTCTTATCCATTCCCATAAATTACTTTGAAAACATATTTTTTTCGTATTAACGCTGCATCTTTTTTCTCAACATCATTGCAGCATCTGCAAGAAGTTGTTCCATTTCACTTTCAGAAGCTCCTTCACTAATATCGCGCCATACTTTTATATCACGTCCTACTTCTCCACCCATTTTAATAAATGGTTCCATGACTATTGCCCCTTGATAATCGATTTCTTTTAATGCATTTGTAATTTCATTCCACGGCATTTTCCCATTTTCACATGGTGGTCTTCTATTACTCTCTCCCACATGAAAATGACCAAGGCGATTACCAACTAATTTAATTGCTCCTGCAAAACTATCCTCCTCAATATTCATATGATATGTGTCCAGAAGAATCTTGCAGTTCGGACTTCCAACTTCATCTACATACTTTACTGCTTCTTCTGCTGTATTAACAAGAGATGACTCATAACGATTTACAACTTCAACTGCAAAAGTAATTCCCTTATCTTCTGCAACTTTCATAATCTCTTTCACTGCTGAAATACTTCTCTCCCAGGTAGCACTTTTATCTGTAATACCTTCCATAAATGTCTTATTCCACGCTGCAATATCCACTCCTGAATAAGTTTTTCCGCCCATTTCAGACATAATTTGGAAAGTATCTGTTGTAAATTTAATTCCATTTTTTCGAATCTCTTCATCTTCTGATGCTAAATCTTGATTCGCAGATAAACCAACTGAAAAAGTCAATTCAATATCATTCGCCTTTGCGGCAGCTGCAATCTCATCTCTCTGAAATTTTGTCAGTGCAAGAAGAGGGGCCGGAGCTACCTCTAGAATATCTAATCCTATTTTCTTTACCTGCTCAATCCGTTTGATAAAATCCGTATTCCAATCTCTGTTGAAATATCCAAAGTGAACTCCTATCTTGTTCAATTTTTCTCCTCCTCTTTTTATTATCAATCTTCATTTTTCCATATTTTCAGCCTTTTAATTCTTTTTTCAACTGACGAATTGTTGTATTTTCATCAATATATACAACCTCAATGCCCATCGCATCTCCCCAATCGCCAAGCTGTTCCGCTGTCAGATCGTATGTCATAACTGTGTGATGTGCCCCACCTGTCATCAGCCATGCTTCCACACCTGTCAAGAAATCTGGTTTTGGTGTCCAGAATGCTGTCGCTACCGGAAGATTCGGCATTGGGCGCTCTGTTTTCTTACATGTAACATCATTAATTACCATTCTGAAATGATCTCCCATATCAATCAGAGATGATGCAATTGCATCCCCTTCTTTCGCTGTGAATACAAGTCTTGCAGGATCTTCTCTGTTGCCAAGTCCAAGAGGATTTACCCTGATATTGATATCTCCATCTGCAATCGATGGGCAGATCTCCAGCATATGCGTCTCAAGAACTCCTTCTTTTCCTGGGACAAGATTATAAGTATAATCCTCCATAAAGGAAGTTCCTTTTGCATTTTTCACACCGGCTGTCATCAGCTTTACAATTCGTAACATAGCTGCTGTTTTCCAGTCACCTTCTGCTGCAAATCCATATCCTTTTCCCATCAGTCTCTGCATTGCCAGTCCCGGAAGCTGTTTTAATCCTCCCAATTGTCCAAAATGAGTAACAACTGCCTGATAATTCTTTTCTTCAAGGAAACGCTCAAATCCAATCTCAATTCGCGCCTGTTCTTCTACATGTCTCCTGAATTCCTTTGGATCTCTTCCTTCCAGAAGGATTCCATATTTGTCATAATATTCATCCGTCAACACATTGACATCACTCTGTGATACTGCATTTACTGCATCTGCTGCATCTACGATCGTATAGGTATCAACTTCCCATCCCAATTTCAACTGGGCTTCAACTTTATCGCCCTCAGTATCAGCTACATTAAGCATATTATCTGCAAAACGTGCTACACGCAAATGACCACTTTCCACAATTCCAACTGCTGTGATCATCCAGTCTCCGATTTTCTTCTGCACACGTTCTGCCTTCCAATGACCAACAACAATTTTATGTTCTTTCTTCATTCTTGCAAGCATATAGGCAAACTCTCTGTCCCCATGCGCAGACTGGTTAATATTGATAAAGCCCATATCCAGTGTGTCATATGGAATTTCTTCATTAAACTGTGTGTGAAGATGAAGTAATGGTTTTTTCAAATCTTTTAGTCCAAGCATCCACGATTTCGCAGGAGAAAACATATGCATCCAGGCGATTACACCGGCACAATTCTCATCTTCATTTGCTTCATTAAAAGTTCTTCGGATATTTTCATTTGTCAGGAGCGTCGGTTTCAATACAATTTCATATGGGACAAGTTCTGACCGATTCATCTCATCTACAATCTTTCTGCTGTGTTCTGTCACAATTCGAATTTCTTCATCCCCATACAGGTCAACTGACCCCGGACAAAACCAGAACTTGTAATCTCTTTTTTGTAACATCATCTATCACCTCGATCTTTGCAATCAGTCTTTTTTCTTTGCGATTGCCTCTTTTACACGTTCAGCAATCTTTTCTGGAGTAAATCCAAATCTTTCTCTCAAATAAGCCTCTGATCCAACTTCTCCGAACTCGTCTCTTGTTCCAATTCTTTCCACAATTGTTGGATCATTCTCTCCAAGGAATTCTGCAACTGCTGCACCAAGTCCACCGTAAACAGAATGATTTTCAGCTGTCACGATTGCGCCCGTCTCCTGTGCACATTTTAAAACGAGTTCTTCGTCCAGTGGCTTAATCGTAAACATATCAACTACCCGTACATGAATTCCTTCTTTCTCAAGAAGTTCTGCCGCCTGAAGGGAAATTGTCACAAGACGTCCGCAGGCTATGATAGAAGCATCATTTCCTTCCTTTAGAACAATTCCTTTTCCAATCTCGAATTCTGTATCCTCATCATAAACAGCGATATTATCTGCAAGCGGGGTTCTATAATAATAAATTCCTTTCATATCAATAGTCTTGCTAATCAACTTATTAAACTGAACCCCATCCACAATATCAAAAATATGTGCATTTGGCACGGTACGCATCATGGCAATATCTTCAAATGCCATATGTGTTCCACCCCAGTATGTCTGCTTGTATCCCGGCTCACTTCCAATAATGTTTAATGTTTTTCTTCCATAAGCACCCGAAAGGAAAATCTGGTCAAATGCTCTTCTTGTGATAAAAGATGCAAAACTGTGAATGATCGGTTTCATTCCCATCACTGACATTGCAGCCGCTGTTCCAACCATATTTGCCTCAGCGATACCACAGCGGATTACCCGTTCCGGATATTTATCGCCCAGATCCCACAGACCTGCTCCGAACGCAAACATCAAGTCCGCATCCAGATAAATCACATCAGGATCCTTTTCCAGCATACCACTAAGATTTTCTACGAACTGATCCGTAATTGCCTTTTTTTCATATTCGCCATTATAGATTATCTTTGCCATTCTTCTCATCCTCCTTACAGACTATTCTTCACTGCTTCCAGTTCAGCCAGGCACTGATCTGCCAGTTCTTTATCTACAGGAATCATGTGATTAAATTTCATTTTTTCAATACATTTTACTCCACTGCCTTTTACACCATCTAGAACGAGAACTCCTGGCTTATCACTCTGATTTTCCCTGATCTGTTTGAAGGCTTCTTGAATTGCTTTGATATCGTCACCCTTTACAGTTACTGCATACCAGCCAAAAGCTCTAAACTTTTCTGCAATATCCAGAAGGGAAATACATTCATCAATTGTTCCATCAATCTGCTTTTTATTCCAGTCGACAATTCCGATTAAATTGTTCAGTTTATACTGGTGTGCATACATTGCAGCTTCCCAGATCTGACCTTCCTGAATCTCACCGTCTCCCATCAGACAGTAAATTCTGTTTTTCAGATTTTTAATCTTCGCAGCATGTGCAAATCCATTTGCAAGAGAGAGTCCCTGTCCAAGCGATCCTGTAGATGCATCAATTCCAGGTGTTCTGATTCTGTCACAATGGCTTGGAAGTCTTGTCCCTCCCTCGCAAAGAGTCGGCAGCCAGTCAAGAGGGAAATATCCTTTCAATGCAAGCGTTGCAAATACTGCCGGACCTGCATGTCCCTTAGATACAACCAGCATATCTCTGTCCGGTTTCTTCGGATCAGACGGATCAATATTTTTCAGTTCTCCATTATATAAAACAGTAAGGACATCTGCGATAGACAGACAGCCTCCGATATGTCCGAATGTACGTGCCTCCAGGCATTTTACTGTCTCAATTCTGACATCGGTTGCAAATTTTTTCAGTTCATTTACCGTCATGTTCCTATCCTCCATTTCTATTTCTCAATTGAATGTACCATTTCATTAACTGCATCAATATAGAAGTTTACATCCTGTCCGACTGTAACACTGTCAAATCCCTGTTTCAGTCTTGTATTGGCAACATTAAAGTCTGCACAGTAGATAATTGTAAATTTACCTGCATCTTTTACAGCTTTCAGAATTCGCTCCAGTGCTGCTTTAAATTCCGGTTTATCAAACTGTGTTGGAATTCCCATTGCTACAGACAAATCGTAAGGTCCTACAAAAATTCCATCAATTCCATCCACCTTTGCAATTTCTTCAATATTTTCAAGGCATCCCATTGTCTCACACTGTGGAATCAGAAGAGTTTCACGGTTACATGTTGCAAAATAATCATTAATGTCTCCCTTGGCATGCTCAAGATATCCATAACCTGCTCCTCTTGCAAATGCAACACCTCTCTGTCCTACCGGGAAATATTTTCCGTATTCAACAATCTTTTTGATTTCTTCAATAGAATGTACCTGTGGAATGATAAGTCCACCTGCTCCAATATCAAGCATTTTGAGAATGGAGTTTCTGTTAGAATCCTTTACTCTGACGAGCGCTGTTGTACCATGAAGTTCTGCACCTCTTAACATGAGCATTACACTCTCCACATCAAAAGGTCCATGCTCTGTATCAATCAGCATATAATCAAGATCTGTCAATGCGAGAGCCTCTGCTACACTTGCATTTCCTGCTTCAAAAAATGTACCTACTGTTTTCTCACCGTTCATAATTTTTTCTCTTAATAAATTCTTCATATACTTACCTCTTTCTTTTTTCCCCGGGTCTTAACATGGCGGGCTGACCCGGGAATATCTATTTTAGGAAAATTGGAAATCACCTTTGTTTATACAAGTCCAAGTTCTTTTTTATTTACAATGTTTGCCGGATTCTTCCCATTCAGAACATCTACGGCTGTCTGTGCAAGCACACCCATCATCTGCTGTTCTGCTTCAATGGAATTGTATGCTGCATGTGGAGAACAGATAATTCTTCCAGTTTCAAACAACGGATGATTCGGAACTGTGATAGGTTCTCCTTCCACAACATCAAGAGCTGCTGCCCTAACCTTTCCCTCTTTAACCGCTTCTGTCAGATCATCAATTGCAATGATTGGTCCACGTGATGTATTCACAATCATTACTCCGTCTTTCATTTTTTCGATTGATTCTTTATTGATCAGATGGAATGTACTGTCCATCAATGGTGTATGCAGTGATACGACATCTGATTCTGCAAGCAGCTGATCTAATTCCACTTTCTCTGCTCCTGCTTCTTTGATCATCTCTTCCGGAAGAAATGGATCATATGCAAGCATCTTAAATCCGAAGCCTTTTGCAAACTCCGCAGCTCTGCGGGCTATATGACCAAATCCAACAAATCCCAATGTCTGGCTCGAAAGTCTGTGTGGTTTAAATCCTGCATTTGCCAGCCATTTTCCTTCTTTTACAAGATCATTGTAGAAAACAAGCTGTCTTTCCATTGCAAGAATCATGGCTATCGTATGTGTTGCCACCTCATCCAGACAATGTGTCGGGCTGTTGCAAACCTTAATTCCTCTTTCCGTTGCAGCCTTCACGTCAATTACATCATATCCAATTCCATATCTTAAAATAACTTTACACTTTTTCAATGCGTCCATTATTCTTGGAGTGATCTGCCTGTAAATAACCAGAAGTGCATCTGCATCTTTGCACTTTTCAATAATTTCATCTTCTGTCTGACAATCTTCCAAAATAAATTCTATTCCATTTTCCTCGAAGATTTTTTTCTGGATAGAATAGTCCAGACCGTCTGCTGAATTTTTGTCTACTACAATCGCTTTCATTTTTCCTTTCGCCTCCTGTTTCTTAGTAAGTCCAACTGCTTTTTTGATTTACTAACTACTTTGTCTTGATTTAGCTATATTGTATATTTCGCCTATAAATTGAGTCAAATCTCGTTCTTGATTGTTTGTTTTTCACTTGTTTTGTTCTTTTAAACGTACATTTTCATCCTTTTTCGTTCTTATTTTGTCGGTGTTTTATGCAAATGTCTTTTTTTTAACCAAATTTTTCATTAAAAATGCCACATTTTTTACTTTTCTTTTCAGAATTTCAACAAAGAATGTGCCATGGCACATTCTAGTGCCTGCGGCAGTCACTTGAGACATCTTCCTTGTTCGCCGCAGTACGCATATCCTCAGCGGAGCGTTTTTTATTAGGAAAGAACTTTCCTAATAAAAAATCTGCCGCACCAAAATTCGGTACGGCAGACTTTTAGGGGGACTTTTATGTCAAATATTCTCTTATTTTCTCTACTCTCCTGATATATTTTTCTTCAGACAGGATAACAGGAGGTCTATCATCTTTAAATGGGCCACCCCAATCCGGCCCGTCTTCGTATTTCGGAACAACGTGAACATGAAGATGTGAAACTTTATCTCCATACGTTGCATAGTTAATCTTGTCCGGATTAAAAACTGTATGAAGTGCTTCGGCTGTTCTAGCTACTGCATAGATCAGCTCTGACTGTTCTTCCTGGCTAAGCTGATACCATTCTGTTCTGTGATCTGTATTAAACACTACAATACATTTTCCTTTATGAGTCTGATCACGGAAAAGGTAAATAGAAGCATTTCCCATATCTGTAATATGTATCATTAACTTTTCAAGTGCTTCACCTTTCTCGCAATAATAACATTCCTTCATGTAGCACCTCCTAGATGTAACCATTGAGTCGCGGCAAGAATTCTGAAATTGCCGGCACATATGTCACAAGCATCAACACAAGAATAATTGCAACAAAGAATGGCAACAATGTTTTGATTACCTGCTCAATGGTTACTTTTCCTACTTTACATCCTGTAAACAGGACACTTCCTACAGGTGGTGTAATTGCTCCGATACACAGATTATAAACAATCATAATACCAAACTGTAATGAGCTCATTCCAAATCCTGTACAAATTGGCAGGAAAATTGGAGTGAAAATCAAAATTGCAGGAGTTGGATCCATAAAAGTACCAACAAACAGCAGAACTAAATTGATGATGAGAAGCGTAATCACTTTACTGCTTGTCAGCGTCAGCATTGCATTGGAAATAATTGTAGGGATCTCTGTGTATGCCATGATCCATGACATAATAGAAGACACTCCGATCAAAAATACAATGATAACTGTTGTTCTTGCAGAATCCAGAATAATTTTAGGAAGATCTTTTACCTTAATACTTCTGTAAATAAAGCTGAGAACCAACGCATATGCAACAGCAACTCCAGATGCCTCTGTTGCTGTAAAAATTCCACTTAAAATTCCTCCTATGATAATTACAATCAAGAAAAGACTTGGAATCGCATCTACAAAATATTTTACTTTTGTTGACGCATCAACATAATTTGTGTTGACATACCCACGTTTTTTCGCCATATATCCTGCAACGACCATAACCGCTAAGCCCCAGAGGATTCCTGGAATATATCCTCCCATAAACAGTGCTGCGACAGAAATCGATCCGCCTACCGTTGAAAAAACGATAAGGGCGTTACTTGGCGGTATCAACATTCCTGTAGGTGCTGATGCAATATTAACTGCCGCTGAGAATTCCTTAGAATATCCTCTTTCCTCCTCAATCGGTCCGATCGTTCCACCCATAGCTGCTGCCGCAGCATTTCCACTTCCACTTATAGCTCCAAAAAACATATTTGCAAGAACATTACTTTCTGCAAGAGCTCCTGGAAGTTTTCCACACAAAGCTTCTGCAAGCCTGATAATTCTGACTGCAATACCTCCATTATTCATCAGATTACCTGCCAGAACAAAGAATGGAATTGCAAGAAGAGGGAAAGAATTCAATCCAGTAAACATCTTTTGTGCACATGTTACCATTGCTACATCTGTCGGGAGAATAACAACCATTGCCATTGCTGATGACATTCCAATTGCAATCGCAATTGGTGCTCCCATCAACAGGATAACAACAAGTGCTACTACCATAACTATCGTTGCTGTAATTGCTACATCCATTTATTCCATCTCCTTTCCATCTTCTGTTTCCGGCTGATTCAGCTTTTTAATCAAATCATATTCATTACACACAAAATAGATAATCATTGCTACACCAGCAATCGGAATTGCAATATAAATCACTCCCATTGTAATAGGAAGAATAGAATCTGCCTGTGTCATCTGTTTCATCGCACCTGCATATCCTCCGATCAGAAGGACTCCGATTCCAAAAATCACAATAATAAGTTCATTGATCATCTCAATAACAGTCTTTGCTTTTCCATGAAATTTATCTAACACGAATGTCATTGCCATATGATCTCTTTTTCCAAAAACGTACGCTCCTCCAATCATTGCAAGCCAGATAAATCCATAAGTTACTACCGATTCACTCCATGAGCTTGGGCTTTGAAACACATATCTTGTTACAACCTGATATACTACAAGAATTGTCATAACACTTAAAATTACAATACAGGCAACTTCTAATATTTTATCAAGAATTTTTCTGATACTATTCATTTGAGCCCTCCTCTCTGAGTGCTTTGATTCCATCATAAACTTTTCTGGTCATTTCACTCTCATTTGCAATCTGTTCCTGAAACTCTTTAAAATTAGCTGCAAATGCTTCTTTATCTACATCCTCAACAAATTCGATTCCCTTCGTCTCTGCTTCTGCAATACTCGCATCTACCATTTCATCCCAGCTGTCAAATTCGGCTTCGACACCTACAGCCATTGCATCCTCAATCATTTTTCTATCTTCATCTGTAAGAGAATTCATGAACTGAGTACTTGCAACAACAAAATCTGTACTGAAACAATGCTCTGTTCTGGAAAATACCGGCGCTACTTCATAATATTTCTTCCCTACATAGTCAATTTCATTCGACTCAGCACCATCAACAACCCCCTGCTGCATGGCTGAATACTGCTCAGAAGCAGACATTGGAACTCCTGTACCACCCATCAACTGAAGCATTTTTACCATGTTGTCCGACTGCATAACACGGATTTTTAATCCCTTCAGATCTTCTGGTGTTCTAACTGCTTTCTCACAAAAAATATTTCTTGAACCAGATCCAAATGCTCCAACAATCTTAAAGTCATATTCTTCTGTAGAACTGAATAGTTCATCCAGCATTCCATTCGTATATGCTTCTCTCTGATGATCACTGTCCTCAAACAAATACGGCATACTCAAAACTGAAAAATCATGATTATAACTTTCTACCATTGTCGCATTGGCAACACACATCTGCACTGCATTGTTCTGTGTAAGCTCGAGGGCTGCTCTCTGATCTCCCAGTGTTCCGTTGGAATAAATCTTTACGGTAAATCTTCCATCGGAGCGTTCTTCAATTTCCTGTGCTGCACGTTCAAGACCTTTATAATGCGGATAATTTTCTATATTATTATAGGCAATTCTGATCACACCGCTTGTAACCTTTTTTTCTGTTGAATTCTGTCCGCAACCACTTAACATCATCGTTGAAAGAAGTGAAACAGAAATTAATGTCGCAAAAAATCTTTTCTTCATAACTGCCCTCCTATTCACGATTCAGCAAATGATCTTCAATATTCCAAAAATCTCCAGTGAACACAGAAGAATCACTGCAATAAGAATTTCCATTTTCCATTGTTCCAATTACCGCCATGTCTTCTGCATCCAGTTCGAAATCAAAAATATTAAAATTGTCTGCAATTCTATGTGGTTTTGAGGATTTTGGTATTACACAGTTTCCTCTCTGAATATTCCATCTTAAAATCACCTGTCCGACATTCTTTCCATGCTTTTCTGCAATCTCAACAAGTTTTGGATCGTTCAAAATATTTCCTTTTGCAAACGGTACACATGCCGTCATTACAATATTGTTTTCCTGGCAGAATTTATAATCTTCCTTTTTCTGAAGCCACGGCGAAATTTCAATCTGATTCATCATCGGATAGAATCCAAATGTATCTTTCAGCTTTTCGAGATGCTCTTTCTTAAAATTCGATACACCGACTTCTTTAAAATACCCTTTTTCTTTATATTTCAAAAGTGTTTCAAAAGCATGGTTTCTTGCATATTCATTCTGGCTCGGCCAATGAAGCAGATACATATCAATATAGTCAATATTTAACGCTCTCATACTATATTCAATTGCTACTTCCGGAGTCTTGAAACTTGTCGGCCATATCTTACTCACAACAAACAATTTTTCACGATCAATTCCACTTTCCCGGATCCCCCGTCCGACATACTTTTCGTTTTCATAAAAATTTGCTGTATCAATATGTCTATAGCCAATTTCAATTGCGCTCTTTACAGCTTCTACGCCTTCTTGTTCTTCAGACTTATAACAGCCTAATCCCAGCATTGGTACTTTCGTACCATTTCTCATCGTTATGTACTCCATTTTGTTCCTCCTTTATTCATAGTTCTCGTTTGAATTGGTTAAATTGTATAGCTTTGCTATTTATTGAGTCAATTTTTATGCTTTTTGACATTTTTTGTGCTTGTTTTGTTCATTTTAGAGTGCATTTTTCTTTTTAACAGAACTATTTTTGTTTTACTTTTGTACATATGTCTATTTTTTAACCAAAATTTGATAAAAAGGAGGTGATTTTGTCCAATCACCTCCTTTCATTTTAGTCCTTTATGTCACATCCTCTGAGTCTCGACATTGTACCATACATTCGCTGTACATCATTTTTCATTTCATCTTTAGCCATCATTGGGTAACGCTGCTCAAGCATTCTATAAATTGCCCTGTGATATTCAGACCCCTTTTCCATGCCATGTTGCTGAAAACATTCCTCATAAGCAAGCTGGTTTAACTGATTACGATACATTGCTAATGGACATTCGATTGATTTATACATATCCATTAAATACCTGTTTCTCGAAGCCTTCACTATCATTTCATGAAACATTTTATCAGCATTTTTATACTCTAAATGGTCGTGTGTCTGATCGATTTTTTCAAAACGAGAAACTAATTTTTTTAATACTTCAAGTTCCTTTTCCTGTATCCGCTTCGCAGCCAGATATGCTGCTTCTGGTTCCAGCATCATTCTGGCTTCATAAATCCACAGACATTCCTCATAACTTATTTTCTTTACTCTTAATTCTTTGCCCTTAACTTTTTCCAGTATTCCCTTTTCTGTCATATCGGCCAAAGCCATTTTCACCGGGGAGCGGGAAACATTCAATTCTTTTGCAATTTTTGATTCCACGATACGATGCTGTGGCAATAAATTTCCGTTAATTATTTCACGGTATATTTGCTGATATACAAGTTTGCTTAAAACAAGAAATGGATTCCGATCTATTTCTTGCTGAATCAAATCTTTTGCGTTTTCACTCATTGAAAATTCTTCCATTTTTTTCTCCTTTCCAAGCGTTTCTTATATTTATACTAAATTCTTACTCTATACATCTCTTACCTCCCGTTCCTCATACACAATTTATTTCATGACACCACCATTAAAGAATAGCACAAAAATTAATCATTCTTCAATCTAAGACATCATTCTTTTTTAGATATTTTTCTAATACATAACAAAAAGCAAGAGAAACGAATTTTTTGCAACTTTCAATCCCCTCTCCTGCTTCTATATATTCCAATATTATTTACATTTTATTTCCAATGAAGTTCGTGCAGCTCACCACTTAAATTCATCCCTGCGAATCCATTCTGCCGCAATGCTTCATACAACACGATTGCTACTGAATTTCCGAGATTCAATGAACGGATATCTCCATTCATCGGAATTCTCATACAGTCTTCCTCATGCTCCACAAGAATCTCTTCCGGAATTCCCGCGCTTTCTTTTCCGAACATAATATAGCAATCCGGCTCATACTCTACGTCTGTGTAGACCTTGTGCGCTTTTGTCGTCGCCATATAGATTTTGGCTCCCGGATTCTTTTCAAGGAAATCCTGATAATCGATATAAGTCGTCACGTCAAGATCTTTCCAGTAATCCATACCTGCGCGCTTTAATGATTTTTCATTCAGCTTAAATCCCAATGGCTCGATCAGATGAAGTCTTGTTCCTGTTGCCACACAGGTTCTTCCGATATTTCCGGTATTTGCCGGAATTTCTGGCTCATAAAGTACAATGTTTAACATAACTATCTCCTATCTTCGTTCTTTCCACCAACGGCTCAGTTCATCCGGTGCCGGACGATCCAGATAACGGGTTTCTTCTCCATTTACAAGTGTTCTTGCGTTCTGTTCTTTTACAAATCCGATCCGTACTGCCGGAACACCTGCATTCTTCAGACTTTCCAACGTTTCTTCTCCATGCTCTGTCAACACAAGATAACTTCCGGCTGATGTAAGAAGATATGGATTGAGCTGAAAGAATTCACAGATTTCCACGGTTTCCTGCTTCAGTGCAAGTTTTGAAAAATCAATCTCAAATCCTGTCTTTTCTGCCTCTGCAAGTTCCCATAATCCGCAAAGTACACCGCCATCCCCACATTGTCTGCTCTTTGCTTCTTCAGGAAGCTTTAAAATCTGTTCCGGAAGTATAAGTGATTCCTTACAACGCTTTGTTTTTTCTATGAAAGAAGGTGTAAATCTTGTCCGAAGATCTGCTTCTGCCTCTTCAACCAATCGCAGTGTTCCTTCCAATCCCGTATAACCACAAAGAATGATTTCCGTTCCCGAACTCCATTTTTTCGTCTGCTGTTTTGAATTTTCTTTCACGCCGACAACAGTAATATGAATCACTGTCCGCAAAACACACTCTGCACTTTCAGCCTGTACACAGGTAATTGCAAGTCCTGTCTCCTCACAAATCTCTGTCAGGATTCTCATGATATCTTTTAATTCCTGCTCGTCAGAACTTTCAGGAAACAAAATCTGTACTGAAACCGCTGTTGGTCTGACTCTCTTTGCCGCAAGATCTCCTGCTGATTTAATCACTGCATATTTCACCTGTGCCGGTGCTTTTCCGCTTACTGAAGTGCTGCTCCAGACAAAATCCTTTTCGTTAGATATCAGTTCAGAACTGCTTTCTTCCCACGCAGCTTTTCCTGTTGAATTCCTGTTTCCTTTTTGGATCTGTTTCTTTACAGAACGATTCCAGATCGTCTGCGTTACTCTCCCTGTCCGCATCACACTCTCCTTAGACCAGATATGGAATTACCATCGTCGCAACCATTGCAACAATAACAATCAAAATAATAATTGATACAAAACGTCTTACTTTTTTATCGTAAAAATTCATCTTTTCTCTCCATTTCCATTAAAAACATCATATACAAATATCTTTCTAATGTCTGCAACATTCTCTTAGTCTTCTTCTATTATATAAACTGCTGCATCCTGATTCAGCTTATTTCTATGCTTATAATCAAAAAGATACAGCTTTCCATTCAATCGTTCCAGATGAGTCATCTTTCGAAGCTGACGACTGTCGTATCCTTCATAATCCTTCAGATACTTGTGCTCTTCTGCCTCTTTCTTATAGAATTCAGACGCCACATCCTTTTCCACTTTGCTCTCTCCAAGAAATGCCGGACGATTCTTCACATTATCTCTCAGATAAAGATCTAAAGTCATGCTTTCAAGCACCTTCTCTTTAAAATCCGCTTCTTTCTTCTGCACTTCCTCCGAGCAGCTGAATTCTGCTAATTCTGATTCTACAAAGTCCCACAATATCTCATAACGAGCAAGCCTTGAATGATTCAACCCAAACAAACCTTTCTTCTCATAATAGTTTCCCATTTTCTCATACATGGAAAATGCGGATGGAAACAATTCTACAAGAAGCTTCATCGTATGGCTAAACTGAAAACTGTTATAGTAAACTTCCACCATCTCTTCCACTTTCTTCAGACGGATCACATCACTGTATGGAAGCCATTTTGTTGAAAGCACTTCATACGGAGGACGGTTTTGGCAAAGCAGTTCATATTCTTTCATCTTCTCATGCATCACAGATCCATGCAGTACTTTCAGAAATCCAAGCTGAAACTGATCCGGTTCCATGGCATAAACCTCATTAAAGGAATGTGCAAAGCTGTCATAATTCTCATATGGAAGACCAGCGATCAAATCTAAATGCTGATGCACATTTCCCTTCTCGTGAATCCTTGCCACCTTATCACGTACTTTTTCCAGATTCATGGAACGGTTGATCTCTTTGATCGTCTGTTTATTCGTTGACTGAATTCCAATTTCCAGCTGAATGAGTCCTGGCCGCAAACTCCGGATCAACTCAATCTCTTCCTCATTCAGAAGATCTGCTGCCACTTCAAAATGAAAATTTGTAATCCCTTTATCATGCTCTTTGATATAATTCCAGATTGCCATCGCATGATCATGCTTACAGTTAAATGTTCTGTCAACAAACTTAACCTGTGGCACTTCATGATCAATAAAAAACTGCAGTTCCTTCTTCACAAGCTCCAGATTACGGAAGCGAAGACATTTATCAATTGAAGAAAGACAATAACTACAGGAAAATGGACATCCTCTGCTCGTCTCATAATAAATGATACGGTTCTTGAAATTCTCAATATCCCCATAGACAAACGGTACTTTACTCAGATCCATGATCTGTCGAGACGGCGTCTCAGCAATCTGTTTTTCCTTTTCCCGGAATGTAATTCCCTGAATGTTGATCAGCTCAGCCGCACCACGGCCTTCATAATATGCCACAAGTTCCGCAAAAGTCTCTTCACCTTCTCCGCGCATAACCCCTTCTGCCATTGGATATTTCTCCAGCACTTCTCTTGCATTATAAGAAACTTCCGGACCTCCAAGCCAGATCTTCGTATCCGGCAGAATCTTTGGAATCTCCTGTATCAGTTGTCCTACTTCTGTCACATTCCATAAATAACAGGAAAGACAGAGAACATCTGGTGCCTGCTCATAAATATCCATCAAAATCTCATCAAATGGCTGATTGATCGTATATTCAGAAATTGTAATATCACTGGCCGGATGCTGCTCCTTCGCATATGCGCGCAGACAATAGACCGCAAGATTTGAGTGGATGTACTTTGCATTCACCGCTGCAAGCAGAACCTTCATCTTTTTATAAACCTCTTTTCCTGTTACTAATTTATATTTGTAAACATTTTTTCTTTTTAAGTCTTACCTTTCTATTTTGAATGAAGCAGATGGAAATGTCAAGATGTGAGAATTGTGTGTGTAACGTAAAAAAGAGAAAGCTATCGACTACGATAACAACACAAATTGTGTCAGATTATCGTATGATAGCTTTCCCTTATTTTGCGGCTTTAATCAAAAGCCACCTCTTCTTTCTGCTCCTCACGGAAAATCACCCCAAATACTTTTCTGACAATCGGTCCTGCGAAGCATAACTGCCAGAAGAATGCCATTGGGAAGTTGAATACGGTTGTCTGGAACCACACAGCAATCATCTGATTTCCTGCATCTTTAAAAAGCAGTGTTGCTGCAAGGCTCATCAGCGGACACATCCCAATGATGGATAAAACGGAAATCGCCAGCACGATCATAAACGGATTATCTTTCTGTGGATTCACGATTGTAAATGCTTTCTTCTTTGCAATCGGTCCTACAACAAAGAAATCCAGAATGAAAGCAATCGGTCCCATGATGATAAGTTCATGGAATGCTGCCAGAAAGACCTCATTACTCATTCCTCCCATATTCAGGGAGATGTTGTAGCAGATCATTGCATAAACCATGACAAAAACCATCATGATTGTGAAAATTACTTCTTGAAACTTATTTTTTGGCATAAAAAATCCTCCTATCATGATAAGCGTAACAGATTGTGTTGTTCGTTCATCATTCCGGAGGGAATGTATCGTTTCCAATATAAATACCATTCTATTCATTTTTCTTTACGTGCATTGCGCTTCGAACTTGGCCCACAAGCGTTACCCCGGTAGTTAACTCAGCCCAGGCACCCTCACGGCACCCGAGAGGTTCTGCTTAGTGCTGCTCCGTTCCCGACCTGACACGGTTCACAGAGTCCCGTCGCGTGAGACCCAGACGTCAACGTCACTTTCCGGGGGCAGCCCTGCAGACTGTCGCCCTCTGCGCAATATCACCCCTGCTATAGCGGATTGCAGGTTCCAAGGTACCGCTACCACCCCAGCTGCACGGATTATTATTTTACATGATAAATGAATGCTTGTCAAGTAGGCTGCTCTTTCTTTTGCACAAGATTCCACATGATTTTATACCTCTGTGTTACAAACTCTGTGCTTCTGCTTTTTTCTTCATCTTTCTTGCTTCCCTGAGTTCTCTGAAAAACTGCTTCATCAACTGGCTGCATTCTTCTTCCAATACACCTGTTGTAAGATCTGCCTGATGATTAAATGCCTGGATATCCAGCAGATTCAGAATGGAACCTGTACATCCTGCTTTCGGATTCATACACCCGACAACCACTCTTGGTATACGGGACTGGACAATTGCACCTGCACACATCTGACATGGCTCTAATGTCACATACAATGTACATTCTTCCAGACGCCAGTCGCCAAGCTTTTTGCTTGCTTTCCTGATTGCTGCAACCTCAGCATGTGCAAGCGGATTCTTATCTGTATTCCGTCTGTTATACCCGCGTGCAATAATCTTATCCTCATGAACGATCACGCAGCCAATCGGGGTTTCTCCCAGATTATACGCTTTCTCTGCCTGTTTCAAAGCCGCACGCATATATTTTTCATCTGTTGTCATCCTCATTTTGTTTCCTTTCGGTTATTGTATAAAAATACCATTAATATTCCTTTCCATTCTGAATAAACTATATAGAAAAATTCTTTTCGGGGGCTTATTATGAATCCGGGAAGTTATTATTTATATGAATACGAATCCTGCTGCCGCCGCAGAAATCTTGGTTTTCTGCAAATCTCACCACATGGTTATTCTTATCTCTTAACACTTCATGTTAAAAACCTTCCAATCATCCCTGGCGAACAGTTAGAAGTCCATGCATTTATTCTCGAAAATCAGACGCTTACAGGTTCTCCGGTTGCACTTCTTCAGTGCTCTGGTCAGAACTTATCCACACAACTGGTCATTTCCGGGGAACGTTTTCCACATAAAAGAACTCTTAAACACATTGATGGGTTCATTATTTTCTCCATCACCCAGAATCGACCACAGCATTGGATCGCCTCCGCTGTACCTCTGCCGGATTTTTATTTTTTTTCTGATTGTTCTTTATCAACAGAAAAAGCTTTATCCTCTGAACCTGAGAATCCATCCCTTTCGGAAGAAGCCGCCATAACAGAAGAAATTGTATCTGAGACTGTATCCGAAGCAGCATTATCTGACGCTTCTATTGATGACACTTCTATTGATGCTGCTTCTATTGATGCTACTTCAACTGAGAAGGCACCAACTGAGGTGACACCAACTGAGGAGACTGCAATTCAGGACACTTCGATTCAAGCCAGAAAAATTACGCACGCAGAGATTTCCACACTTCCGCGCAGATTCTGGCCGCTTGCCAACAACAGTTTTCTTCTGCATGGTTGTCATAATTATCATCACCTTCTCCTGGTCAAAGAAAAGAATCATCTTTGGCTTGGCGTTCCCGGTCTTTATGACCCCAGAGAAGCACATATGGCTAACTTGTTCGGCTTTCCTCAATTTACCAGTTCTTACATCTCTATTCTGGAACTTACCGAAGATGAATGTGAAAACTCTGAATCTTTCGGTCACTGGTGTCGATACTTAATGTGATTCTCAAAAAGAAAGGAAAAAGATAGAGAAAGGAGGTGTCTGGCAACAGAAGCACTTCTTTTCTCTATCTATTTTAATTCTAATCCAGATAAATCGGCGGTTCGTAATCCTCTCCAAGAAGCACTTTCTTACGTTCCTGATATCCGAGGAATGCCCATTCTGTCATATCTGTCCATTTATGGCTTGTACGATCATAAACCTGCACATATCCAATTCTTTTCGGATGCATACGTACGCTGTTGGATTCATATTCTTTTCCTGTATATGGATTGATGTCACCAACTTCCTCCTCCGGTTCTTCCTGTGTTATTTCTTCCTGTACAGGCTCTTCGTATGTAACCTCTTCCTGAACTGGCTGTGTCTCATAGGATGAAACTTCTGATTCTTCATATGGTTCAGCTTCTTCCTCTACCGGCTGAGCATAATCTTCTGTATAGGAAACTTCTGGTTCCGCAGAGCTTTCTTCCTGATCTGATTCCGGCTCTTCCAGAAGTTCTTCCTTATATTCCTCTTCTTCTGCCTGAAGATCTTCTCTGACATCTTCAGTTGGCTCTGCTTCTACTGCATTCTTTTCAAGTTCTGCAAGTTCTTCGTGCATATCATAAATCTCACCGATCGTCATGTCACGTTCTTCACCTGTAAGCTGCTGTTCTTCCTTCTCTGTCTCCACCGTTTTCTCTGAAAAGCTCTCTTCCGGCTGTTCCTGTTCATTCCATTTTACTTCCTGCTTCCTGATACGTCCGGCTGCGCCCTCTGCGCTCTCTCCTGACATGATACTCAGCTGAAACGGACAGCCCAGAATAGATGCGATCAATCTCATATCCTGTTCCTGAAAATTATCCCTTCCAAGACGCTGTGTTAAATTCTGGCGGGACATCTTCTTTCCTGTCTCTTTCTCGATCGTCTCCGCCAGTTCTTTGATCGTCATTCCTTTTCTTCCCAGGACGATTTTCACCTGTTCTCCAAATGTTAAATCTTCCATTTACTTCTCCTCCTTATGTATTATTTATACTTCTCTCTTATCTGTCAATCAGAACGGTTTTTTACTTAATTTGCAGAAACATATTCTTCCAAAGTAAGTCCATTCTCTGTCATCTCTTTTGCAGCATCTACTCCCACATAACGATAATGCCACGGCTCATATATAATTCCTGTGATATCAGACTTATCCTGCGGGAACCGAAGGACAAAACCATACTCTGAACAATGTTCCATCAACCACTTTTGTTCTTCTGTATCTCCCTGTTTCTCATCAAGCTCCCCGTATTTTGTCGACATAATGTCAACGGCAAGACCGGTTGCATGCTCGCTTGTTCCAGGAATTGCAACTGATTTCTTTGTCTCATCATACGCATTTAACGGTGTGTATCCCTGATTGATCCAATCCTGCATCGTCGTATTAAAGACATCTCTCTGTTTCTCATAAGAACGATATCCTGATGTCACATACATGCTGAGTCCTGCACTCTTCGCATCATCCAGCATCTTATTCAGACTGTCTGCTATCCTGGAATCTACCTGTTTTCCACCACTTATCTCTGTCAGCTTCGCCGGCACATAAGAAGTATCCAATGGATGCTTCTCATTCACAAGTGCAAGACACCACCGGTCATCCTCACTTGCCAGCAACTCTGCAGTATTTTCTGTTACTTCTTCTCTGTCTAACTCTGCCTGCTGTTCTTCGTTCTTCTTTGTCTGCTCCTGTAATTTTGCATTGCTGATTTCCAGTTTCTTTTCAACCTTTTTCAGTGTAATTGAGGAGATTCCTGAAGTAATTGCCACTCCTGCAATTACTCCTGCCAAAGCACCCGTAAGCATTAGTTTCTTTGCTTTGTCTCTAAACAATGCTTTATTCATCTTATTTAATTTCAACTCCATCTGTATTTTTTCATCTTATCCTCTGTAATATTTAGAATCTTTTCCGTTTCATCCCCCGGCAGATCATCCTATTCCTTCAGATACCGCACTTCAAATGACTCCACTTTAATTGGTTTGTTAAATAATGTTCCCTGAGCATAATCACAGCCTAATTCCTGAAGAACATTCAGCTGATCCTGTGTCTCAACACTTTCTGCAAGAACAGAACATCCCAATTGATGACAAATATCAATTACGGCCTTTGCTACCACTCTGCTTCTTCTGTTTCCAACCAGATTTGTGATCAGGCTCTCATCCAGCTTCAATCCATCAAAATCCATAATTGACAGAATTGAAAAGCTGGAGTTCTTGGCTCCGAAATGATCCAATACTACGCGGACATTCGCTTTTCTGATCTTACTGCATGATGCCGCCAGCATCTCCTGGTTCGTATCTGTATAAGACTCTGACACTTCTACTTCCAGATATTCACATAACACCTGATACTTCTCGATCAGAGCACTCATCTGATCCGCAATATTCTCCTGCCGCAATGTTTCACCTGCGAAATTTACTGAAACCGGCACCATCTGAATTCCCTCTGTCTCCCACTTATGAAGGATCTGACATACCTGTTCAAATATATAAAGGTCAAGATAATGTGACAATCTCGTCTCTTCCAGAAGATTAATATATCTTCCCGGATCCATAATTCCAAGATCCTTATGATGATATCTTACAATCGCCTCCGCACCTGCAATTTCTCCGGTCTGCACATCAATCTTCGGTACCAGACATACAATAAAATTCTTCTGTTCAATATCCTCCAGAAGATCCTGTTTGATGATTGGTTCATGATGACCTTTTCGCAGATTCTTATAATACTTCTTTTTCTCTTCCCGCATCATATTCTCTGCACTGATCACAAGACCATTTACATCTATGTCTACTTTCCCCCATGCATACCCTACCGAAACAAGTCCCAGACTTATGTTTTCAAGCTTTGTATATGCACCATGTACCTGTTGCGTAAAATCTTCATACGAAGCATCTTCAACAAGAACCAGATACTCGTCTCCTGTCATTCTGTATACATCACCATTATGGAAATACTCCGAAAGCACTTCACCAACTCTGGTGACAACTTCATCTCCATAATCTCTGCCAAATTCTTTATTAAAATTCTTCAGTCCATTAATGTCTACAGAAAGAGCTCCCAATGTCTTCAAGTCTTCCGGTTCCACATGGTCCAGATATGCAACAAAACTGTTTCTGTTAAGTACTCCTGTCAGATTATCATGATAACTGAGGTACTCCTGCTGTTTCTGGAGCTTGTGAAGAGTGATTGCCTGCGGTATATACGGAATCACTGTACGAAGCAATCCAACATCGCACCCGCCCCGGTGAACTCCAACTGCTGCAAGAATTGCTACTGTATTCTCATCCAGCTGTAAGCTCACACTGTAATCAGCCTCTGTTGAATTTGTAATCTCCTGCTTCATCCATCTTGGCTGATGTTCTTCCGGAAGCATCTTTATCTTATCCCTCTGCCATGGAACATTCTCCGCACACCACTCAAAGATGGTCTCAATATCCCCATACTCTTTTTCAATATAATACACATATTCTGAATCATAATAATCACGTACTGCACTAAGTACATCATTTACGATTTCTGAAAGAGAACGTGGCTTTTTTCTATCACCCATATTATTTTTCCTCTGTCTTTCTATAATTTTAGACACTCAGATAAGTTTATTGTATTATACCACGAATTAAAATGCAATACAAAAAAGTTTCGCAGTTCACTTTTAAATGGAACAAAGAATGTGCCTTGCACATTCTTGCGCCTGCGGCGGTCGCTTGCGACAT
>OLGZ01000180.1_pt1 | contig 59793 bp, 44 predicted proteins | sample 1605981 | NCBI WGS metagenome assembly OLGZ01 (sample SAMN03283291) | human gut metagenome | biome: human-associated habitat; material: feces | host: Homo sapiens | place: Peru | collected 2012
TTTTAATTATTTTATTTTTATTTTATTTTTTATTATTTTTCTTTTTTATTCTTTTCTTTATATTTTAATTATCAAAAAATACTTTTTAATTATTTTATTTTTATTTTATTTTTTATTATTTTTCTTTTTTATTCTTTTTTTTATATTTAATTATTAAAAAATAAATTTTATTTATTTTATTATATTTTTAACTTTCTTATTTGTTACAGAAGAAAGCCTCATTTTTCAGTACTTTCGAATTTTTTTATATTTTTTTTAACAATTATTATTAATTTATTTTTATTTATTTTTATTTTTTTTTATTTTTTTTTATTTTTTTATAAATAATTATATTAATTAATTCTTTAAATTTTTTATTAATTTTATTTAAAAGATTTATTTTCATTTTGTTTTTTTACATATTATTTTCTATATCAAAAATCAATATAATATGTGCATTAATTTGCCTCTAAAAATCGTTTTTAAGGAGTTTTTATTTTATTTTTGATAAATTATATATCTTGGTATATTTATTGGCTTATTTTTGATTTTAATACTTAATTTTGTTTTATGCTATACATAATAGGTTACGTAGTATTTATAACCTTTACACTAAAATAACCATAAAAAAAAGATAGTATATAAATACTATCTTCTGGCGGAGAATGAGGGATTTGAACCCTCGCGGCCCTAAACGAACCCTAACAGTTTAGCAAACTGTCCCCTTCAGCCACTTGGGTAATTCTCCATATAAATATAAAGCTAGATAATTTTTCATATCTAGCTATTGGCGGAGAGGGTGGGATTCGAACCCACGGTAGGCTATTAACCTACGCCAATTTTCAAGACTGGTGCCATAAACCAACTCGACCACCTCTCCACAGAGAACATTAATAATTTAACACATATAATTTCAAATGTCAATACATTTTTTATAATTTTTTATGTTCTTTTGCTTTATTAACTGCTTTTATTTCTTCATCTGATAAAGTAACTTTAGAAGTACCATTTTCAATTGTTTTTGCATAAACATTACTTGAAGTACGTCCATAAATAGAATTAATAACAAAACCATTATCTTCATTATCTAGCATAGCTATTGCAAAACTTAACTCACTTCCCACATCATCAAAAGCATTATATCTAACCATTCCTATATTCTGAACACACATATCTAGTTGCCTTTCAACGTTTAATATATTTGCTTTTATAATCTTATTATCTTCATTAACATTTTTTACCATTTTCATGTAATTATTCATAACTTCTTCAATACTTCTATTTCCATCAAACTTAGCAATAAAAGAATAATACTTATCTTCTAAATTTTTTATTCTAAAAATAAATAACAATACTATAGCAGTTAATAATACATTAACTGCTATAGATAAAATCAATATTATATTTATCATTATGCACATCTCCCTATTTTATTAAATCTAGTATACGCTCTAAATCATCATTTGATGCATATTCAATAATTATTTTTCCTTTTCTTTGTCCAGCATTCAATTTTACCTTTGTACCAAAGAAACTTTGAAAACTACTTTCAATATCACGATATATTGGCTCATACTTTTCATTCTTCTTAGGCATAGCTTTACGTGACTTCGTTTTCTTCTCTGCCTCTCTAACACTATCACCAGATTCAATCATATATAAAGCCATATCATATTGTTTATCTGGATTATCAAATCCAAGTAAAGCTTTACAATGACCTTCTGTTAATTTTCCTTGTAACGCTAAATCAATTACTCTTGGATCCAAATTTAATATTCTTAAAGTATTTGTTACAGTACTTCTTCCTTTACCTATAATTTCTGCAACTTGTGCCTGTGTTAAATTATATTGATCCATAAGTAACTTAATTCCTCTTGCCTTTTCAATTGGATTCAAATCTTCTCTTTGAATATTTTCTATTAATGCTATCTCTCTATTCTTTTGTTCATCATTTTCTCTTACTATAGCAGGAATTTCTGTAACACCTGCTATCTTAGAAGCTCTCCATCTTCTCTCTCCTGCCACTATCTGATAATAATCATCTTTTTTAGAAACAATTATTGGTTGAATAACACCATACTTCTTTATTGACTCTGCTAATTCATTTAAAGAATCTTCATCAAATATTCTTCTTGGTTGATCTTTATTAGGTTCTATTTCAGAAACCTTTAAATGATATACCATCTCATTATCGTTTGTTTCTTCTTCTACAAGTGATGCTGAAAATAAAGCATCTAATCCTTTTCCTAATCCTGTTTTCTTTGCCATTTCTTATCCCCCTTATTTCATATGTTTAGCTTTTTCCTTAGCTTCTTCCATCTTTAAAAATTCTTTCGCCAATTTTTCATAACTACGTGCTCCTTTAGACTTTGGATCATACATGGTAATTGGCATACCAAAGCTTGGTGCTTCACTTAGTCTTACATTTCTTGGTATTACTGTCTTATATACTTTATCATCAAAATACTTTTTAACTTCCTTAACAACTTGATTTGAAAGGTTTGTTCTAATATCATACATAGTCAATAGAGCTCCCTCTATTTCTAATGATTTATTAAGATGTTTCTTTACTAAATTAATTGTATTTAATAGTTGTCCTAATCCTTCAAGTGCATAATACTCACATTGAACTGGTATCAATACAGAATCTGCAGCTGTAAATGAATTTAATGTAATTAATCCTAATGATGGTGGACAATCTATAAAAATATAATCAAATTTGTCTTTAATTCCTTCTAGTTGTTCTTTAAGTCTATGCTCTCTAGACATTTGGGAAACTAATTCTACTTCTGCTCCAGCCAAATTCATATTTGAAGGGCATATTTTTAAATTTTTCTCAACTGTGTCTTGTAATGTCCCTGCAACTGGTTCTTCATTTATAAGTACATCATATAAAGATTTTTCTACATCTTTATCTACTCCTAAACCACTTGTCGCATTTCCTTGAGGATCTGCATCTATTAATACAACTTTCTTCCCCTTTTTAGCAAGCAAAGCGCTTAAATTGACTGAGGTTGTAGTCTTTCCCACGCCTCCCTTTTGATTTGCTATTGCTATTATTTTTCCCAATACTATCCCTCCATTCTTTTTCTATATTATAATATAAAAATTATAATTACATGTCAATAAATTTTTTATTTTTTTATATAAAAAAACAAAAAATCACTTTCACACAAAAAAAATCCACAAACAACTAACAAGTTACTTGTGGAACATGCTATTTCTCAACGTTATTTAAGTGGAACCTTTAAAGGTTTCCCCTGATTTCTAGGGTATATTTGTTCGGTTTTTTTTACTTTATTAATAACCACCAAACACCTGTCATTGTCATCAATTTTGTACTTTTCCACCCTCTCAATTTCTCCTCCTAATATGGAAATTGCTTTTTTAGAATCATTTATTTCTTCTTCAGAATTTGGCCCTTTCATACAAATACATTTTCCGCCTACCTTTACAAAAGGTAACATATACTCAACTAAAGTACTCATATTAGCTACAGCTCTTGATGTAGCTACATCAAAAGCTTCTCTATATTCCTTATTATGAGCATAATCTTCAGCTCGACAATGTATTGCTACAATATTATCTAACTTCAATTTCTCTATAGAGTCCTGCATAAATAAAACTTTCTTATTAACAGAATCAATTAATGTAACATCTATATCATTTCTAACAATCTTTAAAGGTATTCCCGGAAAGCCTGCACCTGATCCAATATCAATAAGCTTATTTCCAATTACCTCTTTTTCAATAAGAATAGAATCTATAAAATGCTTAACAATAATATCTTTTTCTTCTTTAATAGCTGTTAAATTAATTTTCTTATTCCACTCTATTAAGTTATCCATATATAATATAAAATTATTCATCTGATCTTCAGAAATTTTTATATTATTTTCTTTCAACTTTTCATTAAAAAAATTTATTACTTCTTTTCTCTCCAAAACATATAAATCCTTTCTCAAAAATTATTTATCTTTTCTTTTTCTTTGTTCCAAATAAACAAGTAATACAGATATATCAGCAGGTGAAACACCAGATATTCTTGAAGCTTGGCCAATTGAATAAGGTTTAATTTTATTAAGTTTCTGTCTTGCCTCAATTCTAATGCCTTTTACGTCATCATAATTAATATCTTCAGGTAATAATTTTTTCTCAAGTTTCTTAAATCCTTCTACTTGAGTTTCCTGCATCTTAATATATCCTTCATATTTTACCATTATTTCAACTTCTTCTTTAACATCATCAGGTAAGTCAACTCTATCTTTATCAATTTGCTTTAAAATATCATATGTAAGCTCTGTTCTCTTCAATAATTCTGAAAGACGAACACCACCTGTTAGTTTTGATGTTCCATATTTTTCCATAAGCTGATTTACTTCTTCTGTTGGCTTAATTATAGTATTTTCTAATCTTTCCTTTTCTTTAGCTATCATATCTTTTTTCTCTAAAAACTTTTGATATCTCTCTTCTGATATAAGCCCTACTCTATGTCCAATCTCTGTCAATCTCATATCAGCATTGTCTTGTCTAAGCAATAATCTGTACTCTGCTCTTGAAGTCATCATTCTGTAAGGCTCATTTGTACTCTTAGTAACAATATCATCAATCAAAACTCCAATATAAGCATCTGATCTATCAAGTATAACAGGTTCTTCACCTTTCAACTTTAATGCTGCATTTATACCTGCAATAATTCCTTGTGAAGCAGCTTCTTCATATCCAGAAGTTCCATTAATTTGTCCAGCAAAAAACATTCCATCAATCGTCTTCAACTCTAATGATCTCTTTAATTGAGAAGGCTCAATGCAATCGTATTCTATCGCATATGCTGGTCTAGTAAATTCACAATGTTCTAAACCAGGTAATGTTCTATACATCGCTATTTGAACATCTTCAGGTAAAGAAGAACTCATTCCTTGAATATACATTTCATCTGTATCTAAACCTAATGGTTCAACAAAAATCTGATGTCTTTCCTTATCTGCAAATCTCACAACTTTATCTTCAATAGAAGGACAATATCTTGGACCAGTACCTTCAATTTTTCCTGCATATAATGGAGACCTATGCAAATTTTTTCTTATAATTTCATGCGTTTTTTCATTTGTGTATGTCAAATAACAAGGTTCTTGTTTAAAATTACCTAATTTATCCTCAAATGAAAAAGCGGGAACATTAGGATCGCCTTCTTGAATCTCCATTTTTGAAAAATCTATGCTATTACGATTAATTCTAGCTGGTGTTCCTGTTTTAAATCTAACAATGTTAATTCCTAAATCTTTTAAACATTTAGATAACTTATTCGCTGGAAAAACTCCATCAGGTCCGCTCTCACATGAATATTCACCAACAAATATTTTACCTTTCAAATATGTACCAGTTGCTAAAATAACACTATCAACTTCATAAATAGCACCCATATCTGTCTCAACTGCTTTAATTTTTCCATCTTCAACTTGAATATTAACAATTTCTCCTTGTTTTAGATAAAGATTCTCTTGTTTTTCAAGAGTATGTTTCATTTCCATTTGATATCTTTTTCTATCTGCTTGCGCTCTTAGTGAATGAACAGCCGGTCCCTTAGATGTATTAAGCATCTTAATTTGAATCATTGTTTTATCAATATTTCTACCCATCTCTCCACCAAGTGCATCAATTTCTCTAACAAGATGACCTTTTGAAGAACCACCAATGTGAGGATTACATGGCATATTTGCAACACACTCAAGTGTTATTGAAAATATCAATGTTTTCATTCCCATTCTAGCTGCAGCTAAAGCAGCTTCACAACCAGCATGTCCAGCACCAATTACTGCTATATCATATTTTCCTGCATTAAAACTCATTTTACTACTCCTTTTCTATTTTCCTAAACAAAACTTTGAAAAAATTTCACTAATTATATCATCAGTCACACTCTCTCCTGTAATCTTTCCAAGTTCTTCTAAAATTTCTTTTATATAAATTGCTATAACATCAACAGGCATTCCCGCATTTAAAGTATCTATCGCTTTATTCAAAGAAACAATTGCTTTAGATATCAAAGCTTTATGTCTTGAATTAATAACCAATAATTCATTATCAGTTTTTATCTCTTCTGTAACAACCATTTTCTGCATCATTTCAAGCAATTCCTGCATTCCTTCTTGTGTTTTTGTAGATAATGTAACAATATTTTTTGAATATTTTTCAAAAATTTCTTTCTCTACGCCCGCTTGCTTTAGATCAATTTTATTTAAAATAATTATTGATTTTCTATTTTTTAATATTTCTAATATCTTTTCATCTTCTTCATTCAATTTTTTAGTAATGTCAAAAATAGCAATAATCAAATCACTATCCTTCGCTATCTCAATTGCTTTTTTAACTCCAATTTTCTCAACAGTATCCTCTGTTTCTCTTATTCCAGCAGTATCAATTAACTTAAAAGGAATTCCTTCAACAGATATAAACTCTTCAATAGTATCTCTAGTAGTTCCCTCAATCTCAGTAACAATAGCTCTTTCCTCATTTAATAACAAATTAAGTAAAGAAGATTTTCCAGCATTAGGTCTACCAATAATAGCAGTCTTAACACCTTCTCTAAGAATTTTTCCACTAGAAAAAGACTTTTCAAGTTCATTCAATCTATTTGCATTTCTATCCAATATCTCTAAAATCTTTGTATTAGTAACTTCCTCAACATCATATTCAGGATAGTCAATTGAAACTTCAATATCTGCCATTCCTGAAATTAAATCTTCTCTTATTTCCTTTATTTTTTTAGACAAATATCCTTCTAACTGATTCATAGAAGCCTTCGCTTCCTTTTCTGTTTTACTATTAATTACATCAATAACAGCTTCTGCTTGTGTTAAATCAATTCTTCCATTTAAGAAAGCTCTTTTCGTAAATTCTCCTGGTTCTGCTAAATCAGCACCATTTTTTAGACAAATGTCTAATATTTTTCTCATAACAACCATTCCACCATGAGAATTTATTTCGCACATATTCTCTGTTGTATAACTTTTAGGTCCTATAAAATATGAAACTAAAACTTCATCTACAACTTCATCATTATCATATATTTTTCCATACTTTATTGAATACCCTTTTATAGGCTTATCAGAAATTGGTTTGAAAATTTTATCAAGAATATCAAAACATTCTTTACCACTCATTCTAACTATACCTATTCCGCCAATCCCAGGTGCAGTCGATATTGCAGCAATTGTTGACATTATTAATTTCCTCCTCTATTTTATTCTCTTTATAATCCTTATAAAAATTTGATATACATAATATCTAATCTTTTATAAAGAAAAAAGGGTGTACTTACATTTTAGCACACCCATCACTTAATATCTACTTTTTTAGAGATATAACCACTTTTCTATTTGGCTCCTCACCGATACTATGTGTTTCAACTTTTGTATTTTCTTGTAATTTTGAATGAATAATTTTTCTTTCATATGATGTCATTGGCTCAAGAGTAATTGATTTTTTTCTTCTAACAACAGTTCCTGCTATCTTTTCAGCTAAATCTTGTAAATCTTTTTCTCTCTTCTCTTTATAGCCACCTATATTTAACAAAACTCTAACTCTTTCTGCTGTACCATTATTAGCAACATTATTTATAACATTTTGCAAAGAATTTAAAACATTTCCTCTATATCCAATTAAATAACCTGTATCTTGTCCATCAATATTGATAAACAAATCATTTTTATCAGATTTTATTTCATAAGTTAAATCCTTTGTAGGTAATTTTGTTATAAATTCATCTAAAAATTTTCTTATATTCTCTTCAGCTTTATTTTCTGTTTCAGCAGATATTTCAGATCTTTCTTTCTTAACAATTTTTGATTGCTCATCTTTAACTGTTAACTCAACTCTTACAACTCTTGGTGTAAGAATACTAAAAAAGCTTCTTTTTTCATCAGTTTCTAATATTTTTATATCAACTTGCTTTTTTGATACATTTAAATCTTTAAGTCCTTTTTCTATCGCTTCATTTGTTGTTCTACCTTCATAAATATTAGCCATTGTTTTCCTCCTCTTTAGATTTTACAAATCTATTTATAATCATTCTTTGTATTGTTGAAGAAATATTATTGATTAGCCAATATAAAGCCAAACCTAATGGAGCAACAAGAGCAACTGAAACAGCCATAATTGGCATCATAAACATCATTTGTTTATTCATTGCTTCAACAGTATCAAAATCATCATCATCGTCATCTGCTTTAATAAGCGCTTTCTGTTCTCTTTTCTTTCTTTCCTCTTCTTCTTTTTCTTCTTTAGTAAGTTTCTTCTTACCAGCATTCATTGTTATTCTCATTGAAATAATAGAAGAAATAACATATAAACCAGGAATTATATAAACTGTTGGATCTCCCCAATTTCTTGATGGAACATTACTTAAATCAATTCCTAAGAAATTCATATCTATAGAAATTGAATCATCACCTGCTTTTTTTGCTTCTCTAATAATATCAATCTCTTTATAATTTGATTGCTGACTTATTTGATATTTTTCAACGTACTGATTTATTTTATCTGCATCTAATCTTTCCATATATGTTAATGGTTGTCTTACTAAATAAAAAATTGATACAAATAAAATCAATTGAAGAATTGAACCTAAGCATCCAGAACAAGGACTCATCTTCTCTGCTTTATACAAATCCATAGTCTCTTGACCTAATCTTACCTGATCATTCTTGTATTTTTCTTGTAACTCTTTTACTTTAGCTTGAATTTTATTATTTTTAATCATTGTTTTTTGTTGTTTAATTGAAAATGGTAATAAAATAATTTGAACTGCTATTGTAAAAAGAATAATAGCCAAACCATAATTATTAACAACTCCATAGATAAGATTCAACAAATAACCAAAAATCCCAGCTAAAAAAGCTATTACTGTACCCATATTACCTCCTTATTTTAAAGGATCATATCCTCCTTTTGAAAAAGGATTACATTTCAAAAACCTAAATATTCCTAAAAAAAAGCCTTTTATAAAACCATATTTTTCAATTGCTTGCATCATATATTCTGAACATGTAGGATAATATTTGCAATGAATCCCCATAAAACTAAAAATAGGAGAAATTCTTTTTTTATAAAATTTAAAAATAATTCTTGAAATTTTTTTCATTATTCTTCTACTAAAATCCCACTTTTCTCAAATAAATTTTTTAAATCTTTTTTTGTATCAAAAAAATTTGCTTTTTCATGAGTAACACTTTTTTTCCAAATAATTAAAATATTATTTTTAGTGTCAATTTTATCTTCTAGTTCCTTATATGCTTCCCTAATAAATCTTTTAACTTTATTACGAATAACACTTCCCCCAACTTTTTTGCTAACAATAATTCCTAATTTATTTGAAGAATCATTATTTTTAAAAACAAATATCTCCAATAATTCTCCTGAAAAATATTTACCTTTTTTAAAAAAATACCTAAATTCATAATTTTTTTTAATTATTTTAGTATTTTTCATTTTTTAATCACTCTTTAAATAATAATAATTTTTGTTGATATTTCAATAAAAATTATACTTTTTATCAAAATATACATATTAAAAAATTTTAAGTTAACAAAAAAGGGCGTTTTCGCCCCCTTTTTCATTATGCACTTAAAACTTTTCTTCCTTTTGCTCTTCTTGCCTTTAAAATGTTTCTTCCTGATCTAGTTTTCATTCTTTTCATAAAACCATGTTCTTTTTGTCTTTGTCTTTTTTTAGGTTGTAATGTTCTTTTCATCTTGTTGCACCTCCTATATCTATAATAATTTTTTTTATTTCTCAAAAGTAATTAAAATTATACAACAAAATCCTTCAAAATGTCAATACTTCATTAATTATTTATATTTTTCCACAAGAAATCCACAACAAATTATTGACTATTGAAAAATAAATTGATATGATTAAGTCCGATATTGCAAATATGATATATTACTACGCAAATAATAATTAGAGCCATTTAAATAATCAAAATTTTTGTAATATTATTCTAATAAGGAGGTTGTTTAATTTGTTAGATAAAAATGAACTTTTAAATCAAGCAAAAGAACTATTAAAAAACGAAATGACTAATATTTCGTTCACAACATGGATAAAAACATTAGAAATTGGCAACATCTATGATAACAAAATTGAGTTAATAACATCTAACGCAATGCAAACAGATGCAATTAAATCAAGATATTATGATTTAATAATTAACACATTCAATTTTTTAACAAACAAATCATGGCAATTAGAAATAATTGATTCCTCAGATGCCTCATCACAATCTAATGTTCAAGAAGCTTTAGATAATTCATTTGATAGTTTAACATCAAGTCCAGAGTACAGTAAAACATCTCTAAATCCAAAATATACATTTGATACATTTGTTGTTGGAAATAACAATCGCTTTGCACATGCTGCAGCATTAGCTGTTGCCGAAGCACCTGCATCAATGTATAATCCATTATTTATTTATGGTGGTGTTGGATTAGGAAAAACTCACTTAATGCAAGCTATAGGAAATGAAATACTAAAAAGAGATTCTTCAAAAAAGGTATTATATGTTACATCAGAAGCATTTACTAATGAATTAGTAAATGCAATTAAAGATGCCAACTATAAAAATGAATTATTCAGAAACAAGTATAGGAATATCGATATTTTATTAATAGATGATATTCAATTTTTTGCTGGAAAAAATACTGCTCAAGAAGAATTTTTCCACACATTCAACACACTACATCAAAATGGAAAGCAAATTATTTTATCTAGTGATAAACCACCTAGAGATATTGCCTTATTAGAAGACCGTTTAAAATCAAGATTTGAATGGGGTCTTATTGCAGATATTTCAATGCCAGACTATGAAATGCGTCTTGCAATATTAAGAAAGAAAACGCAACTAGAAGGAATTCTAATAGATGATGACATTCTTTCTTTAATAGCAACACGTATAGATTCAAACATAAGAGAATTAGAAGGTGTTCTTAATAAAATATTAGCCTACACATCTTTAACTCATAGTCCAATTACAATTGAAGTAGTTGAAAAAGCAATTAACGATGTAACACTTCAAAAAGAAAATATAATTTCTGCAGATTACATTCAAGATGTTGTTTCTAATTATTTTAAAATAGATAAACGTGATATGGTATCATCCAAAAAATCAAATGATATTGCATATCCAAGACAAATAGCAATGTATCTTTGCAGAACTGTAGGTCAAATGTCTTTTCCTAGAATCGGTAATGATTTTGGAGGTAGAGATCATACAACAGTTATGCATGCATACAAAAAAATAGAAAAAGAAATAAAAGAAAACACAAATACAAAACTAATTGTGGAAAGTGTGAAAACAATCATCACAAACAAAAAATAAATTGAAATATAAACTAAAAATAATATTTTTTAAAATATGTGTTTTCCAAACAAAATGTTTTGTAAAAATAAATCAAGTTCTTCTTACGGAAGAGCGAGATTAGATATCAACAGGTGGCTGTTAAAAACATGTTAAAAATCTGTTAATAAGTCACTTATTAACAATCAATATTGAATAATGTGGATAAATATTTTTTTTATACACGTACTTATACACATCAATTTTTCTAGGGACGTAAACAATACACATAGTTTTCCACATTATCCACAGCCCCTAATACTAATACTACTATATATATTTATATTATATTATAAAAAAAGGAGTTTTGAAAAAAATGAAAATCGTATGTGAAAAAGAAAAACTTCTAAAAGGTATTAATTCCGTAATAAATGGAGTTGCATCTAAAACAACAATGCCTGTATTAGAAGGAATACTTATTCAAACAAATGATAAAGAAGTAAAATTAACTACTTATGATTTAGAAATAGGAATAGAATACATTATAGAATGTGACGTTAAAGAACAAGGTAATACAGTAGTAAATGCTACAATGTTTAGTGAAATAATAAGAAAACTTCCTGATACAGAAATAACAATTTCTATTAATGAAAATAATTTATTAGAAATTGAATGTGAAGGATCATTATACAAATTAGCAACAATGAATCCAGAAGAATTTCCAGAGTTACCAAAAATAAATATAGATAATTCAATAGAAATAGAACAAAATTTATTAAAAAACATGATAAGAAAAACAATATTTGCAGTAAGTAATGAAGAAAACAGACCAATATTCACAGGTTGTTTATTCGAAGTGGAAAACAATAAGCTAAATGTTGTTGCAGTGGACGGATATAGATTAGCTTTAAAAACAAACGTATTAAATAGTCCAGCAAATAATTTCCACGCAGTTATACCTGGAAAAACATTAAATGAAATTAATAAAATAATATTAGATTCATTTGATACTATTAAAATAGGAATTTCTAAAAATCAAGCATTATTTGAAATGGAAAACTGCAAAATAGTAACAAGACTTTTAGATGGAGAATTTTTAAATTATAATAATGCAATTCCTGCACAATGGGAAACAAGAATAAGAGTAAATAAAAATAATATTCAAAATTGTTTTGAAAGAATTATATTAATTTCATCATCATCTATTGAAAAAGAGAAAAAATATCCTGTTAAAATATCAATTGAAATAGGAAAAGTAGTAATCTCTTGTACAAATCAAACAGGTGATGCTAAAGAAGAAATATATGTTTCTACAGAAGGAAAGAATTTAGAAGTTGGATTTAATCCAAGATATTTCTTAGATGCATTAAAAGTAATAGAAGATGAAGAAGTATATATTGAATTTGGAACTAACATTTCACCATGCGTAATAAGACCAGTTGAAAGTGAAGAATACAAATATATGATATTACCAATTAGAATGAAGGATTAATATGTACATAAAAAAAGTTAAATTAGAAAACTTTAGAAATTATGATAATTTAGATGTAGAATTTAAAAAAGACTTTAATTTAATATATGGTAATAATGCACAAGGAAAGACTAATATACTAGAAGCTATTTATATAAGTGCAATTGGCAAATCTTTTCAAACAAATAAAGATAATGAACTAATAAAAATGGGAAAAGAAAGAGCTAAAATAGAAGTACAATATGTAAGAAAAGATAGAGAAGGAAAAATTAATATTGAAATTGCAGATAAAAAAACATTCTATGTAAATGGAGTTAAACAGCAGAAAATAAGTGGAATTATAGGAAAAATTAATTTAGTACTTTTCTATCCAGATAATATAGATATAATAAAAGGTGGACCTTCGGAAAGAAGAAAATTTTTAGATATAATGATAAGCCAATTAAAACCTAATTATTTGCACATTTTAAACAAATATTTAAAAACATTAGAACAAAGAAATTCATATTTAAAGCAAATAAAATTTGACAACAAAAGTAAAGATATGTTAGAAATATGGGATGAGAGTTTATCTGAACTTTCATATCAAATTTATAATTATAGATCTGAATATATGCAGAAATTTCAAGAAAAAATAAAAGATATCCACAATATGATAACAAACTGTGGAAAAGATGAAGAAAAAATTGAAATTTCATTTATATCTTCAGGAAAATCTAAAAAAGAGTATTATGATAATTTATTAAAAAATAGAGAAAATGATATAAGAAAAGGATTTACTTCTACAGGATCTCATCGAGATGATTTTGAAATAGTTATTAATGACAAAAAAGTAAACGTTTACGGCTCACAAGGTCAACAACGTACAGCAGTTTTGTCACTTAAATTGACCGAGCTTAAAATTATTAAAGAAGAAATAGGTGAAACACCAATACTTTTATTAGATGACTTCATGTCAGAATTAGATGAAAATAGAAGAAATAATTTAACAAAAGCAATAGAAGATAATCAAGTATTTATAACTTGCACAGATAAGATATTAGTAGAAGAGAAAAACAATGCAGTATATCATATAGAAAACGCAAAACTAAGCAAAGGAATATAAGAAAATGTATTTACACATAGGAAAAGATATTATAATAAAGAGAGATGAAATAATAGGAATTTTTAATATTGAAAGTATTTTAGATACAAAAGAATATAATTGTATAATAGAAACATTAAAAGAAGTAAACAGAATTCAAGATATATCAAATGGAGAGCCAAAAACTCTTGTATTATATAAAAAAGAAAATAATTTATGCGGAGTCATCTCTAATGTTTCTTCGAACTCAATTGGAAAAAGAAATACTAAAATGACTGAAAAATAAGGAGGAAAAGCATGGAAAAATTTGAACATGAGTATAATGCTGAACAAATTCAAGTACTGGAAGGATTAGAGGCTGTAAGAAAAAGACCTGGTATGTATATTGGAAGTGTATCTATCAGAGGACTTCATCACTTAGTATATGAAATAGTAGATAATGCTGTTGATGAAGCTTTAGCAGGATATTGTAAAAATATACATGTAACAATAGAGCCAGGAAATATAATAAAAGTTGAGGATGATGGTAGAGGTATACCAGTTGATATACATCCAAAAACAAAAATATCAGCTGCAGAAACTGTATATACAAAATTACATGCTGGTGGAAAATTTGGTGGAGATAGTGGATACAAAGTATCAGGAGGTTTACATGGAGTTGGTGCATCAGTTGTTAATGCATTATCAGAATGGACAGAAGTAACAATACAAAGAGATGGCGGAATATTCCAAATGAAATTCCAAAGAGGAAAAGTAGTAGAAAGTCTAAAAAGAATAGGAGATTCTGATAAAACAGGAACAACAGTAAGATTCTTTGCAGATGGAACAATTTTCGAAACATTAGAATATCAATTTGAAGTATTAGAAACAAGATTTAGAGAAATGGCATTTTTAACAAAAGGACTTCACATAGTAGTGGAGGATTTAAGAGAAGAAACACCTAAAAAAGCAGATTTCTGTTTTGAAGGAGGTTTAAAATCTTTTGTCGAATACTTAAATAAAAATAAAGAAAAATTACATCCAAATCCAATATATATGGAGAAAGACGGAGATTTTCCAATAGAAATAGCAATTCAATACACAACAGCATATTCAGAAAATATTTATACATTCGTTAACAACATTAACACTGTAGAAGGTGGAACACACCTTGAAGGATTTAAAAGATCATTAACAAAAGTATTCAATGATTATGCAAAATCACATAACATATTAAAAGAAAAAGATAATAACCTTTCAGGTGATGATATTAGAGAAGGTATAACAGCTGTTATATCTGTAAAAGTAAAAGAACCCCAATTCGAAGGACAAACAAAAACAAAATTAGGCAATAGTGAAGTAGCTGGAATAGTACAAACATTAATGAATGAAAAATTAGCAGAATTTTTAGAGGAAAATCCAAATATTGCAAAAGCAATTCTTGAAAAATGTGTAAGTGCATCAAAAGCAAGAGAAGCAGCAAGAAAAGCAAGAGAATTAGTAAGAAGAAAATCAGCATTAGAAACAACAACACTACCAGGAAAATTAGCAGATTGCAGTAGTAAAGTTCCTGAAGAATGCGAAGTATACATAGTCGAGGGAGATTCAGCTGGTGGAAGTGCTAAACAAGGAAGAGATAGAAGATATCAAGCAATCCTACCACTATGGGGAAAAATGCTTAATGTTGAAAAAGCAAGAGCTGATAAAATCTATGGAAACGATAAATTAAATCCAGTTATAGTAGCTGTTGGAGCTGGAATTGGAGCAGATTTTGATATTACAAAAATAAGATATGGAAAAGTTATAATAATGGCCGATGCCGACGTTGATGGTGCACATATCAGAACATTATTATTAACATTCTTCTTTAGATACATGAGACCATTAATTGAAAATGGAAATGTTTATCTTGCTCAACCACCATTATATAAATTATCTAAAAAAGGAATGCAAGATATTTATTGCTACACAGACGAAGATTTACAAAGAAATTATAAAGAATTAGAAGAAAAAGGTATACAAAGAGAACAACTAGGACTACAAAGATACAAAGGTCTAGGAGAAATGAACCCAGAACAATTATGGGAAACAACAATGAACCCAGAAAACAGAATATTAATAAAAGTAACAATGGATGATGCTATGAAAGCTGATGAAACATTCACTTTATTAATGGGTGATGAAGTAGAACCAAGAAGAGAATTTATACAAGCAAATGCAAAATACGTTAAAAACCTTGATATATAATAAAATTTTTGTATTGTTATTTTAATATTAAAGAAAGATGAGAAAAGTTTTCTAAAATATAATAAGAGGCAGGTCAAAAAGTATGACCTGCCTCTTAGCAATAAAACTTATATTAATTGTTAGCTCAGACTAATTCAAATAATAGTCAAACCTAATATATATTTCTATATAAATAAGCCATATACCACTCAAATTAATCAGTTACTCGAATATAGAAACACCCTTTTCTAGCCATATTCGTCTTAAAAAATGAAGACTAATAACAACCAGTGAGAATATCAAAATACTCTTAATCTAAACTATAATGCCTATCTTTTAGACCATATACAATATAAAAATAGCCACAAAAACAAACATTATAATTAATATTTAGACTAAATATGACCTAAAATATAAGCCAAGTTTAATCATAATTTGAGTAATATTGATCCATAAAAATGAACCAAAATCACTTTTGATTTAACTAATATAAACTTTATGTTATTATTATAGACAAATTTAAAAAATATATACTAAAAAAAATAAAAAAATTTTTTGTCGAAATATGAAACACGAAAAGCCTTGACACATAAGCATTCTATGATTTATCATAAAAACGAAGGAGGTAGAAAAAATCAGAGTAACAAAAGAAAATAGTACACAAAATTTAATTCCAATAAAAGAAATAAAAGAAAAAGGAATTATAAAATTAAAAAATGAACAATATATCAAAATAATTAAAATCTTTCCAATTAATTATGAGTTGAAATCAGAATTGGAGAAAAAATCAATTTTAAATTCTTATAAAACATTTCTAAAAACATTTAATTTCAATTTACAAATTTTAGTTCAAAGTAAAAAAGAAAATCTCAAAAAACAAATTTTAATTCTAGAACAAGAGAAAAAAATAAAAAAAGAAACAAACGCAAAAAATATATATGATCAATATATAGAATATATTAAAAAGATTAATTCAGAAAATAAATCATCATCAAAAAATTTTTTTATCATTATTCATCAAGACGATGAATTCAAAAATATAAATCCCGAAAATAATTCAGAAAAAATTATTATAGAAAATTTAAATGAAAAATATTTCAAAATAAAAGAAACATTATCAAGATGTGGCAATTTTGTTTATGAAATAGATAAAAAAGAAACAATAGATATATTATATTCATTTTTTAATTGTAGAAAAAATCAGAAGAAATAAAGGAGGGAAAAATAGAAGAAAAAGATTATATAATACCCGCATATATAAACGAAACTAATCCAAAATATATTGAAATAGATGGAATATTTTATGGAGGAATAATTTGTACAGATTATTATAGAGAATATAATGAAATTATTTTAAAAAACATAATATCTAGCAATATCAATATGAATTTATCAATTTTTTATGAAAAAAAAGATAAGTATAAAACAATAAGAGATTTAACATATCACATTGGAAACGTAGGAGTAGATTTAAAAACAATTAAAGAAAACACACAAGATATAGACATAGCAAAATATTCATATGATGATGCAAAATACATAAGAAAAGAAATGCAAATAAATAATGAAGATTTATATCTATTATATATTTACATAGATGTTTATGCAGAAAGCGAAAAAGAGCTTGAAATACAGTTAAACAGTGTCGAAGGAATGTTGCAAAGTAATGGAATACAAACTAAAAGAGCAAACTTTAGACAGGAGCAGGTATTCTTTTCATGTACACCATTAATGCAAAATTCATACGATATTAAACATGCAAGTAAAAGAAATATATTAACAAGTGGATTAGTAGGAACATATCCATTTATATCTTCATCAATATTTGACGAAGAAGGGGTTTTTATAGGAAATAATATTTATAATAATTCATTAATTTTTATAGATAAATTTGATAGAGAAAAATATAAAAATGGAAACATGTGTATATTTGGCACAAGTGGAGCCGGAAAATCATTCTTTACCAAATTACAAATATTAAGAAATTGGTTAATGGGGATAGAACAATATGTAATAGATCCCGAAAGAGAATACGAAAAAATATGTAAAAATTTAAATGGAGCTATTTTTAAAATAGGACCATCATCAGAAACATATATAAATATTTTTGACATAAGAGAAGAATCAATAGAAGAAAACAAAGGATATTTATCAACAAAAATACAAAAGTTATTAGGATTTTTTGGCCTAATTTTTGGAGAACTAAACGAGGAAGAGAAAGCTTTTATAGAAGAAAAAATAATAGAAACATACAAGAAAAAAGAAATAACTTTTGACGATAAAAGTTTATATAAAAAAATAGAAAAAGACAAGATACAAATAAAACCTATTTTTAAAGAACCATCAGAAATGCCAATATTAGAAGATTTTTATAATGTTTTAAAAAAAGACAAAAAAGGAAAAAAGTTTGAAATAGAGTTACTTCCATTTATAAAAGGATCTTTAAGTTTCTTTAATAATTACACAAACATAGAAATAGATAATAAATTGATAGTAGCTGATGTATATGAACTTGGAGAAGAAAATTTAAAATATGGAATGTATATTTTTACAGACTTATTTTGGGATAAAATAAAAAAAGATAGGAACATTAAAAAATCAATATATTTAGATGAAATATGGAGATTAATAGGAGTAACTTCAAACAAAGAAGTAGCAAGTTTTATTTATAAAATATTTAAAACAATAAGAAAATATTCAGGAAGTAGTGTGGCTATAACCCAAGACGTATCAGATTTATTCAGCTTAGAAAATGGAACGTATGGAAAAAGCATATTAAATAATTCATGTATAAAAATATTTTTTTCACTAGAAGAAGAAAATATAAAAGTATTAGAAGAATATATAAACATAACAGAAAAAGAGAAAATAGAAATACGATCATTGAAAAAAGGAGAAAGTATGATGTTTATAGATCACAATCATATATTAGTGAAAATAAACTCATCAGAAGAAGAAAAATTATTAATATAAAGGTGGGAAAAAAATAAAAAAAGTAATAACAGCAATTTTAAATAATTCAGTAAATGAAGAATTAAGAAACGATCCAGAAATTGAAGTTGTAGGAAAAGATTTATTATATCAAGAAGCAGTATTAGATTTTTTAGAAGAAAATAATGACATAGATTTTATTTTGCTAAACGATGAATTACCAGGAGAAGAAATAATAGAATTTATGAAAAAAATAAAAAAAACAAAAATAATAATTTTTACCGAAAAATCAAGAAATATTGATAAAATAAATTTAGAAAAATATGCATATAAAGTATTTTCAAATGGAGAAATTAGTATAGAAGAAATTAAAAAAATAATAAAAGAACAAAATTATACTGAAGAATTAGAAAAAGAAATAGAAAAATTAAAAAATATAATTTATGAAAAAGAAAATAATAAATATGCAATAACTAAATTTATTAAAAGCAAAACAGAAAATAAAAAAAGTAAAATAATATCGATTGCAGGATTTGAAAGTACAGCTAAAACAATATTTATAATAGATTTAATTAACACAATAAAAACAAAAGAAAAAAATGTTTTATTAATAAACATGAATATATTAAATCAAGATATTGAACAAACATTTAAAAATAATATATCATCAAGAGTAAAAATAAAAAAAGCCAAGAATTTTTTATTCGAAAATGGCGAAATAATAGGAAAAAATAATATTATAAAGAAAATAGATAAACTTAAAAAAGATTATGATTATATAATAATAAATAATAACGCAGAATGTTATTTTGAATTAAATCATGCACTAATGGAAAAAGCAGAAAATATTTATTTTATAATAGAAAAAAATATTAAAGACATTAAAATATCAAATAATTTATTAAATATATACGAAAAAAATTGGAACTTAAAATTAGAAAAAATAAAAGTAATATTAATAAATATAAACATAAGAAAAAATAAGATAAAAAATACAGGCATAGAAATTATTCCATATAAGAATAAAGAAGTATCTTATAAAAAGTCATTAATAAAAAAAAGAATTTATAAAAAACTAACATAAGATAAGGAGATGCAGTGGAACTAATAGAAAATTTAAAACAAACAAAAGATATAAAAATTGACATAGGAAATTTGGCAAACACAGGACTTGAATTTGGCCTGAGAGCTGTATTACCAGACTTCATTGAAGATGATATAATAGACATAAAAGATAAATTTATTCAAGAAGGATTTACAGAAGGAGTAAAAGAAACATATGAAAAAGTAAAAGATATTGGAAAAAGTATACAAGGAATATTTACAGGCAAATTTGAAAGTGTAGAACAAGTTAAAAGACTAATTCAAACAGATGGAATACTAGATGGCACATCAGAAATAATTGATAAAATATTAAAAACCTTATTAAATAAAAAGAAGATAAGTAAGAGTACATATAATTTAATAAAAACAGGAAAAAAAGAAATAATGAACTCACTAGAAAATGAATTAGAAAGCTATTATAAAATAGATACATATAGCTTAGAAAAAATAGAAGAATATTGTCAAGAATGGAAAGAAAATTATTCCAAAGGAAATTATAAAGAAATGCAAAAAAGTATAAATAAAATAAAGCAAAGATTAGACAAAAATGAATCTATTGAAAAAATAATAAAACAAGCAAGAGAAATCGAAAAAATACAAAAATATATTGAAGAAAAAGGAAGTATAGAAAATTTGTCTGAGAGTGAAAAAATGCTTATAGAAAAAATAAAATAGACCATAAAAAACTTGCATATTTTCTTACGGTTTAGTATAATACAAGAGTATTAAACAAAAAAGAAAAGAGGTTTTTAAATGGACAAGCAAGAAGGAAAAATAATAGAGAGAGACATTGAAGCAGAGATGAAAACAGCATATGTTGATTATGCAATGAGCGTTATTGTTTCAAGAGCTTTACCAGACGTTAGAGATGGCTTGAAACCAGTACACAGAAGAATTTTGTATTCAATGTATGAAGATGGAATAACATCAGACAAACCTTATAGGAAGTGTGCAAATACTGTAGGTTCTGTTTTAGGACGTTACCATCCACATGGAGACTCATCAGTATATGATGCTATGGTAAGATTGGCACAAGATTTCTCACAAAGATATACAATGATCGATGGACATGGAAATTTTGGTTCAATAGATGGTGATGGCGCAGCAGCAATGAGGTACACTGAAGCAAGAATGGAAAAAATTGCAGAAGAAATGCTTGTTGACATTGAAAAAAATACAGTTGACTTTATGCCAAACTACGACGATAGACTACAAGAACCAACTGTTTTACCTGCAAAAGTACCAGCATTATTAATAAACGGTTCATCAGGTATAGCTGTTGGAATGGCAACAAATATACCACCACATAATCTATCAGAAGTAGTAGATGGTGCAATAAAAGTTATAGACGAAGACGATGTTACAAATGAAGATTTGATGAAAATAATAAAAGGACCTGATTTTCCAACAGAAGGTATTATCCTAGGAAGAGAAGGAATAAAAGACGCATATACAACAGGAAGAGGAAAAATTGCAGTAAGAGCAGAAGCTGAAATAGAAGAAATGCAAGGAAACAAAAGAAGAATAGTAGTTTCAGCATTACCATATCAAGTAAATAAAGCTAGATTAATAGAAAATATAGCTTTACTTGCAAGAGATAAAAGAATTGAAGGAATTTCTGATATTAGAGATGAATCAGATAGAGAACACAAAGTAAGAATTGTTATAGAATTAAAAAGGGATGCTAATGCACAAGTAGTTCTAAATCAATTATATAAAAATACACAAATGCAAATAACATTCGGTGTAATAATGTTAGCTCTAGTAAATGGCGAACCAAAAATCTTAACATTAAAAGATTGCTTATTACACTATATAGATCATAGAAAAACAGTAGTATTACGTAGAACAAAATTTGAACTTGATAAAGCAGAAGCAAGAGCACACATATTAGAAGGTTTAATTATAGCAATAGACAACATTGATGAAGTAATTCAAATCATTAGATCATCATATGATGATGCAAAAGAAAGATTAATGGAAAGATTCAAATTAACAGAAATCCAAGCACAAGCCATTTTGGATATGCAATTAAAACGTTTATCAGGATTGCAAAGAGAAAAACTTGAAGAAGAATATGCTGAATTAATGAAATTAATTGCTCACTTAAAAGAAATATTAGCAAGCGATAAATTAGTATATGACATCATAAAAGAAGAATTATTAGAAATGAAGAAAAAATTTGGAGATGAAAGAAAGACAAAGATTGTTGCAGCAGAAGGCGACATAGAATTAGATGACTTAATAAAAGAAGAACAAGTTGTTATAGCTCTAACAAGATTTGGATATATCAAGAGAGCTCCAATAGATACATTTAAGAGTCAAAGAAGAGGTGGAAAAGGAATAACAGGAATGACAACAAGAGACCAAGACTTCGTAAAAGAAATATTCACGGCATCTTCACATGACACATTATTATTCTTTACAAACAAAGGAAAACTATATAGATTAAGAGGATATGAAGTACCAGAAGCAGGAAGAACAGCCAAAGGAACAGCGATTGTAAACTTACTAAGCTTAGATGCAGATGAAAAAGTTACAGCAATAATGCCAATCCAAAACTTTGCTGACGGAAAATACCTATTATTCGCAACAAAGAATGGTTTAATTAAGAAAACAGCATTAAAAGAATATGATTCAACAAGAAAAACAGGATTACAATCTATAAATTTAAAAGACGGAGACGAAGTAATCGGAGTAAGGTTAACAGATGGAGAAGACAATGTTGTTTTAGTAACAAGAAAAGGAATGTGCATAACATTTGATGAAAAAGATGTACGTTCAGTTGGTAGAGTATCACAAGGTGTTATAGGAATGAGATTAGATTCAGATGATGAAGTAATAGGAATGGAATCTATAATAGCAAAAAGCACAGCAACATTATTAGCAATAACAGAAAATGGATTTGGAAAGAGAACAGAATTAGACGAATACAGAGTTCAAATAAGAGGTGGCAAAGGTGTAATAACATACAAAATAACACCAAAAACAGGAGAACTTGTAGGAATAAAAATTGTTAATGATGATGACGATATTATGATGATAACTGATACAGGAACAATAATAAGATTAAACGTAAAAGAAGTTAGTGTATTAGGAAGATCAACACAAGGTGTAACATTAATGAGAACAAACGAAGGAAAAGTAGTAAGTGTTGAAAAAATATCAGAAGAATGTAAAGAAATGATGGAATAATAAAATATAGAAGGACATTGGCATAACTGTCAATGTCCTTTTTCCTTAAAAACTAACAGACATATTTACATGTAGAAGTATTGATTTTTTTGTCGAATTGTAATAGAATGAAATCTACTTTTGGGAATGACTAAAAAATATATCACAAAAAGTAAATAACTTTTTTAAATATTTAATAATAAATGACATTTTTTTTAAATCTTATGGTGTTAAATATAGAAAAAGTATGAGGTGGTAGGGATGTTTCAAAATTTAGCAAATAGTGCAGAAGAGTTAAATAAAAAGGATGTAAAAGAAAAAAACAAAAATATTAACTTAGACAAGATTAAAGATATTTTTACAATTCAAAATATCATAATTTATATTTTGTCTTTTTTAATCTCAACAGTATCAATAAAAGATGGATTATTTCCATTTGGATTTGCGTTTTTTGTAGCCGCTTGTAGCAGTACAATACCAGCAGGCCCCGTTTTAGTTACAACGTCTTTAGGAATATTAATAAGTCAAGGAAGTGGAGCATTTTTAATATATTTTCTAAATATATTAATATTTTTACTAACAGTCGTAATTATAAAACCATACGTACAAGAAGATAGAAATGAAGTAACAAAACTTGGAATTAACTTAATTATAGCATCAGCAATTGTACAAGCAATAAAATGCATTACAGGAACATTTTTAATATATGACGTAATAACATCTATAATAACAGTAATATTAACATATATATTTTATAAAATATTTGTTAATAGCATAGGTGTTTTAGAAAATTTCGGAACAAAATCAGCATTCACAATAGAAGAAATAATAGGAGCAACAATAATTGTAGCTATTTCGGCTGTAGCCGTAAGTAAATATAGAATTTTTGGAATATCAATTGCAAACGTTCTTTCAATATTTTTAATATTAGTATTAGCTTGGAAAAATGGAGTGCTAGTAGGATCAACAATAGGAGTATCAATAGGATTAATCTTAGGAATTATAGGAGTAATAACACCAGCACAAGTTTTAGCATTTTCAATTTCAGGACTATTAGCAGGTGCAGTAAACAAGCTTGGAAAAGTAGGAGTAATTATTGGATTTTTAGCAGGAAATGCAATAATTTCATATTTATCAACAGGAAATACAGTTCAAATATTATTATATAAAGAACTAGCAATTTCAGCAGTTGCATTATTACTTGTACCAAAATACATTCAAATAGATATTGAAGATATAATAGGAAAAAATAAATTTTTCGCGCCAATACCAGATAACAGATTAGCAGAAAGCAAAGAAGCAGAGAAAAAATTAGAATATTTATCAGATACCGTAAAAGAAATAGCAAAAACATATGGCGTAAAAGATGAAGACATAGTATATGAAATAGATAATATTAATAAAAGCAAAGAAGCATTTATTGAAGATTTATTAAATAACTTGGATAGTTTTCCAAACAATATACTGTATGAAGACCTAATTAATCTTAATAATTTACTAATTGAAAAAATATATTTAATTCTTACTGATAAAGAAGAAATAACAGAAAAAGATATAATTAAAATTTTTGAAGAAAGAAATGAAATTTTAGATATAAAATCAAATCAAGCAATAAGAGAAGACGTAAATCAAGTAGTTAGAATAATAAACAGAACATACAGAATAAACGAAATGAATTTCCAATGGAAACAACGATTACATGAAAATAAAAAAACAATTTCAAAACAACTAAAAGGAGTTTCTAAAGCAATTTCTGACATAGCAGAAGATATGTCGAAAAATAAAGGAAAAGAATTTTCTAAACAAGAAACAGAAATAAAAGAATTATTAAAACAAAAAGAAATTTTAGTGAAAGAAATAAAAATAAGACAAAACAAAGGAAAAAAATATTTTGTAGATCTTTTATTTGAAAAACAAATAAAAGAAAGAGAAAAAATAAAATGTATAGAATCAATTTTAACAAAAGTATGTAAAGAAAAAATTGTACTTCAAAAAGATACAAGCCATATAGATGCAAACATGTACATGCAAAAATACATATCTGAAGATAAATTCTCTATACAATTGGGATTAGCAAGATTACCTAAGACAGGAAATGAGATATCAGGAGACAGTTGTATACAAGTAAAATTAGACGATAACAAACACATGGTAGTACTAAGTGACGGAATGGGAGCAGGAGCAGAAGCAAAAAAATCAAGCCAAATAGTAACAAAAATGCTTACACAAACATTATCAGCAGGATTTGATAAAGAAGATTCAATAGAACTTATTAATTCTACAGTAAAACTATCAACTGAAGAAATCTTTGCAACAATGGATGTAGCAATATTTGATTTATATAAAGGAATAGTAGAATTCATAAAAAATGGTTCTTGTAGAACATACATAAAAAACAAACAAAACATAGATATTGTTGAACCAAACTCATTGCCATTAGGAATATTAAATGATGTAGACTTCACAGCATATGATAAAGATTTACATGACGGAGATATTTTTATAATGTGTAGTGATGGAATAATTGATTCTAACCAAGTACAAACAGGAGACAAATGGTTCCTAAAATTAATCAAAGAAATAAACACAAATAACGTTAAAAAAATGGCAGACATAATTCTAAATGAAGCTATTGACAACGGATATGGAATTCTAAAAGATGATATGTCAGTAATAGTGGCTAAAGTAGTTAAATTATAAAATAGAATAACAAATGTATAAAATTTATACATTTGTTATTTTTTTGCCATAAAATAAAGTCATATCGTACATTATGTAATTAAAATGATATACATCAACAAAAACGTGTATGCCTAGAAAAAAGCTAAAAAACAGCGATATTTGTAAAATAATTGTTATTTTATTTGTATTATAAACCTGTTATAAATAAAATAGAAAAATAATATATTGGGGAAATAATATGAATAAAAAAATAACCAAAAAAACTAAAATTATAGTATTAATATCTTTAGCAGTTGTTATTTCATTAATGGCAATCATAGCATTTGCTGTAACTGGAGTATTCAACAGAAGATTAGAAATACAAATAATTACAGAAAAAGAAACTGTTAAAACAGGAGAAATACAAAAAGTTCTTATTCGAAATGTATATTCAAATCCTAATGATGGTAATTCAGAAAAAATAAGAGTACATCTAAGAACAATTGATGATAAACCTAATACAACAGTTAAGCTTCTTAACGTCACTGAGGGAAAAATAGACTATGTTTGCGAGAATAATAAAGACTTAACCGTATCAGTATACTTGAACGAAGAAAAAGACCAAAATGGACAGGTTATAGATTCATATTTGGAATATACATTACCCCCAGGTAGCTCAACAGATATGGAACTTGAGTTCATAGTAGAAGCAGGAGAAAACGGACTTATAGAAAGTTTAAAACTAGAACCAGAAGTTGTTGATGGAAAAAAAGCAGAAAACGATAAAATTGATGAAAATGTTATTATTAACTGGAAAGCAGAATATTTATGGGACAATTTTAAAAGCAACGTGTCAAATTCTAACTTAGTTTTTAATAATGCAGGAATAAATGAAAGTAAAATTCAATACACATATTCTCTAGATAACAAAATGACAGAAAAAAATGGTTCAATTTACACTCAAAATATAGAAATAGACAACGAATTAATCCTACCAAAAGGAATTACATTACCTCAAGGAATAAAGCAATCTGAAGAAAATAAAAATCAATTAATAAACAACAAAGGAGAAATTGTTTATGAAATAAATATAAAAGATTGCAAATATAACGTAAAAGAATTAGTAACAGAGAAAAATGAAGAAGGATTAGATACAATAAAATATAAAGTAATAATCGAAAATGAAGACATTGAAGATTATAAGTTTAATCCAATGGACAAAGTAGAAGTTAATTTAAATTTAAATAAATTAAACGTAAATACAAACAATTTGGAAGAACAAAATATAAGGACAGAAACTGATTTAATAATCACATCAGTAAGTAAAGAAGGCCAAAGTGTACCAATTACAACATATGAAGCTAATAGTGATACAATTGTTAACTTCGCAAGAAGTGGCGATATATCTTTATCTAAAGATATAATTAGTATATATAAACCAAAAAATGCAAAAGCCACAGAAATGGTAAAAGTAAAAGATTCTACAGTAAGACCAAATTATAACATATCATATCAAATCAAAATTTCAAATAACAGTGGTTTGGATATACAAAATGCTAATGTAATAGATTTATTACCAGCAGTATTAACATTAAATTTAGATCCTCTATTAATTAGTTCACAAAGAGGAATATTAAATGACGAATCAGACTATAGTTACAGCAAAGAAGAAAAAGAAGATAATTCACATGAATTGAAATTTGAAATTTATGAAATAAAAAACACAGAAACTATTATTATGACATATGAAACCAAAGTAAATGGTATTTATTTTACACCAGGAGAAAAAATAATTAATAAAGTAACCATGGGAAATAAAGAAACAGAAAAAAGTGTTGACGCAGATTCTGCCACAGAAATTACAATAAAAAAAGAAATAGTAAGCCGTACATTAAAAACAATAGCAGGAAAAACATTAAAAATATATAAAGATTTAGAAAAAAATGAAATAAAATATACAGGAGATTATGGAAGATATTTTGGAACAGAAAATCCATCACAAGAAGATTTAGAAAAAGCACTATCTTGCGTAGGAGCAGGAGACATAATTGAATACGTAATTACTTTAGACAATCCAACAGCAAGTGATTGCTATGGAAAAGTAAGCGATTATCCACCATTTGCATATAGACCACCGAATATGAATTTTCCAAACGAAACACCATGGTACTCATCAACCTTTGGAAATTTTGTTAAAGGCTGGAAATATTATATAAATGGATATGAAACATATTATAATGAAACGAATACAACAATAACAGATGAAGAAACAGTAAATGAATTTTTTAAAAATTATCGTACATATGATTATCGAGATTTAATGGAGAAAGCACTAAATAATGGTAGACACGAACCAATATTATATACAAATCAAGCTCAATGGACATTTTCTGATACAACAACAAATAATGAGTATATAGAAGAAAATGAAAAGAGAATAAAAGCATATACTACATATAGACAAACTGTAATATTACAAATTCCGGGAGATAGTACATCTGATCCAGCATTAAATATAAATGATGAATACCAAAGATTATTTTCAGTTAATTCATATTTTAGTAACTATGGAGAAAAAAACGTATTTAATACAATCGCTGAATTTACGCCAACTACCAACAGCGGAAATAAAAACGGAGATTATTTACATTCTGAACTAATAAAGCATCATTTAGAACAACAAATATACATCAATACAGGAACATTAGCAACTTCTGATTCAACAAATGGAACATTTAACGTGATTTGTGAAACAAAAAAACAAGAAGAAATTGACGCAACCCAATATAATGATAATGCACGTACTTTTAAAAACGGAGATGCCATTATTAATTATGTATACATATATAATGATTCTTCAGAACGAATGAAAATAGACGATTACGATATACGCATTGATATACCTCAAGGATTTGAATATCTTGGCTTTGTAACACCAATATCGTCAACAAGCACAGAGCAAGGAACAATACGAACATTCGGAAATTTAAAAGCATATGTACAAGAAGATAATTATTACAGAGATAAAAATATATGGGTAAGTAATTTAAGAAGTGGCTCACCAATATATAAATATAATAATGCTGTATTTCCAACAGAATATGATCAATTTACAAATATGGATAGAAAAAATGCAGGAATTAGTTTCTATAAAAAAAGTGAGGGATCATCGGTATCAAGAGGTTCATATGTGAATATTACATCAAATGGTTCTATTGAGCCATATACAGGCATTGTTTTCATGTATGCAAGTAAAGCTAATTTATATGATGATGAATTATATGAAAAAACAAATTCAGGTGCAACATTTTCAGTTCAACTTGTACATAATGGAAAGGAAGCTTTTAAGACTATATATGCAAAACAAATTTCACCAGTTGTAAAAGCTGGAGATTATTATATTGGATATAAGTCGCAAAATAGAAAATATGTTTACAATGATGGGGAATGCTTGGGAATACAAAAAAGTGATCCAGAAAGTAAATATAAATACATGACAAGATACAAACGGAACAGAGACTACAGAAGAATTTTTAAATGAATATAAAGTTTGTTCATATGTTACGTTACAAAAGCAAAAAACAACTACCAAAGTAGGGTTTGAAAAACAGGTTATAAAAAATAGTGGAGAAGAAAGTAGTACCGAATATGATAAAACAGGAGCAGACATAAAAACGCAAAGATATAGTGGACAGTTGTCTACGGGATTTAATACGAATTATGATAATTATATTTGGAATTATCCATTATTAGATGGAATTCATAGAACCGTTGATGGAACTGTTACATGGCATATAGGAATAAAGAATCTAGGAAATAATGTATCTCCTGAGAATTTAGATAAAAAACAAAGTGATGTTAATAAAGCAAGTTTAGGTGTAATAAATGAATATTTACCAATAAATTATCAAACAATCGTTGATACAGTAGATAGTCCTTATAAATTAAAAGAAGTATATATACCAGAAATATCATATTGTTTTTTTAGACAAAGTAATCGACCAGATTGGAATATGCCAATTAAAAGAGGCGGATATTTTGAATTGCCAGATAGTGATCCTAAAAATAAAGATGAAATGATAGCGGCAGGATGGAAATACATAGAATCCGAAGATTGCTTTACATATGAAGCAGCGATTCACGCAGATAAACCATTTGTTGGAAAAACAGAAAATGCACCCCAATCATATTCAAACATGGTTGTGCAAGATTATGACTATTATATACGTGTTACAGTCAAAAACTTAGAAAATAAAAGCTTAGCAACAGGGTATGATGTTGAAAACGGAGAAAAAAATACCAATGCATATCAATATATTATAGAATTTATGGATAACTATTATGGATTTGAACCTTTAATTGCTACACAAGAAGTTAAAGATGATGTACCTAAACAAATAGATTTATATTTAACTTTCTCTACAGATGACTCAATAGAAACAAACTACAATACAGCAGCTCTTGTAATATCAGGAATTAATACGGGAAGTAAGATAGAAACACAAGGAAATCAAGAGGAAACTATAGATAAAGCAAGAAATATTCATAAATATGCAGGTATAATAGGAGAATACGATCGAGAAACACACGTATATAAAGAAAGAAATCATATTGACACAAGTCTAAATAATTTTGAAGACATTGGATATGGTTCTATATATGAAGGAAGAACTATAGTAAAAGATAGTGATTGGACAGATACATCATATACAGATGGTGAAAATATTATCTCATTAGTAAACGAAAAAAATGAGGTTACTGAAGAATTAACAAGTAGAACTAATAAAAATATGACTATTTCAGTAGCTCAAACAAGTGGATACAAATTAAGGGAAAGATTAAAAGTTGAAAGTATTTTAGAAGAATCAGAAAATTATTTAGATTATCATGATTTGGTAATATATGATTTATATGGAATAGAAAGTGAAAATAATTATAAAACAGCATATAATATGGACTTGGGAACAATAAAAGTTACTAATAACGAAGGAGAGACTTATGAACTAGGAAAAGATTATGAAATTTATTATACAACAGCTGATTTAATTACAAAAGAACATCACCCACTTAAAACTGTAAAAACTTTAAGTTATGCGGCAGATTGGGAAGAAATTAATAATTCTGCAATAAGATGGATAAAATATGATGGAGAAGAAAATAATGGAGAAGGATCAAGAGGATTCAAAATCGTATTTTTAGGGGAAAAAGGAACTATAAAAAATGGCAAATTACAAGAAAGTACGCATAGAAATGATTTTACAATATACGTAGATTATGAAGCAACAGTTAATGAAGAAGCAGAAGCAAACATAGAATATCCTAATATACTAGCATATACGGCAAAACTTAAAGACAAAAGTGGAGAAGAGAAATTTATTAAAGAAGATACAACAGCTGTAAATATCATAGTTAATAGAGTTGAAATAGAACTTACGAAAGAACTAGTAAATAGAGATAATGAAAGTGTAGAAAAAATTGATGAGGAATTTGAATTCCTAATTGTAAAATCAGATTACCTTAGTTTTAATAAATCAACAATACAAGCAATAGCAAAAGTTACACTTAAACCGGGAGAAACTATCGATATTGGAAATGAAAGCAAAATAGAAATCATATATGGAAACCCAAGAAAATTTTATACAACTAATAATCAATATATTATATTCGAAATTCCAAAAGAAGGATATGAACTAAAAGGAAGAAGATGTAAAGTTATAGGAGAAAATATAGACTGGTCATATAATTTAAAATTTAGTTTTTCTGGTATTCCAGAACTCGAAGATATTGAATCGATAAATAATAATTGGGTACCTGTTGTTAGGATAAAATTGGGCGATAATTTAAGTGGTAATTTTAAAATTACATTTACTAACCAATACGATACGCAACTAGAACTTAAAAAAGTAGATGAATCACAAAACATAATAAGAAATTCAGTTACATTCAATATATACGATGAAAAAGGCAATATTTTAAAATTTAGAAAAGAAGGATCAGATTATAATTATCAAGAAACAGATTCAGACGAGGCAACAGAAGATATAATATTCTCAGGAATCACGCACATATATAACTTACCTTATGGAAAATATAAATTAGTAGAAGAAAATCCACCAATAGGTTATGCAAAAGCTGAAGACAAAGAAATAACAATATCTAATAGTCAGAATGGACAAAAAATTGAAATTAGTGTGGAAAATCAAATAGATCCAAATCGAGAATTTAGTAAAACACACATTACGAAAGTAAACAAACACACACATGAAAAAATCAATAATGCAGCTAAATTTGAAGTATATGATAATGAAAACGCAGAATCATCAGAACCATTAGAATTTGTTAAAGAAAATGATGGATTATACACTTACATAATGAGAAAATCAACGATAGAGAGAGTAACAGAATTAGAGACATATAACGGAGAATTTACAATATATGATTTACCAATTGGCACATATTACATAAAAGAAATTCAGGCGCCATCAGGATACGTGCAAGAAGAAAAAATAACTAAAATAGAAATAAAAACTAAAAAAGACGAAATAATAGAAAACATTGAAAACACACCAATGGGAAATCTACAAATATTAAAGAAAGATACACAAGGAAATCCATTAGATAACGTTAAATTTGAAATATTTGATCCTGAAGATAAAATAGTTAAATTCACTAAAGAAAATGAAGCATATAAATATTCAGAAAATGGCGAAATAACAGAGCTAACTACAAATGAAGAAGGAAAGATAATAATATCAGATATTCTAGTTGGAAAATATAAAATAAAAGAAACAGAAGCACAAGAAACATTTGAATTATGTCAAGATACAGAAATAGAAATTAATGAAGAAGATTTTGATATACCCAAAGTAGTTGAAATCATAAATAAACATAATATTGGAAATGCTCAAATAATAAAAACAGACATCAACGGAAACGTAATAGAAAGTAATCAAATAGTATTTAAAATATATGACGAAAAAGACAATGCAATAAGATTTGAAGATAATAAAACAACTAAACAATCAGGAAGAGAATATTGTTATAGTGAAAATGGAAATTACACAACAATAATGGCTGATAACGGAAAAATTTACATTAAAGAATTACCAGTAGGAAAATACTATATAGAAGAAGTAATAGCACCTAACGGATATATAAAAATGGAAAATAGAAAAGAATTTGAAATTACAGATGAAAACTTCTTTATAGAAAAAGTTGTTAACGTAAAAAATGCAGATTATGTATTTGGATCAGAAAAATATATTTCAACATCATATCAAAAAATACAAGAAAAAGATGATGAAAATAATTATGGACTAAGTTATTATGGTAAAGAAAAAGATTATGAAGAAGGAAACAAAAACTATATTGTTGTAGATGATAAAAAAGATACTGTAACATACACTTTAAGGGTAAATAACATGTCAGAAAAAAACTTTGAAAAAGTAGCAATAATCAATAAATTACCTGACATAAATGACGTAGGTGTTGTTAACAATGAAGAAAAAAGAAATTCTGAATTTGAAGTAAAATTAGCTGAGGATCCAGACTTTAAAATAAACATATTAGATTACGAAGGAAATAAACAAGAAATATTTGAGGCATACTACGAAATCAAATATTCAGACGAAACAGAATTTACAGACGAAGACTGGAATGGAACAGAAGATACTGGAAAATGGTACGAAGAGAAAACAGAAAATACACAATCATTTAGAGTACAGTTTACAGATGATTTTATATTGCCAGCTAAATACACAATTCAAGTAGAATTCGACGGAAATATACAAGAAGGTGCGGAACCTGGTCAAATTGCATGGAATTCATTTGCATATAGATATTATATAGACAACAGATCTTTAACACCAGAACCACCTAAAGTTGGTGTAAAAATACCATATGCACCTAAAGTTACCAAAAAAGCAATAGGAGATTTAGACGGAACATATAAATTTGAAATCGTTGATGCAGGAACAAATGAAGTAATTGATAGCTTAGATATATCAGTAAATGAAACAAAAGAGCTTCCAATAAAAAGAACAATAAATGGAGTTACAACAGGAATAATTGAATCTGGAAAAAAATATATTATAAGAGAACCAGCTAATACTAAAACTAAAATTGCTACAGTTGAAGGAATAGGTGGAGAGGCAGAAAAAGACTCATTTGTACTAACATATAATCCAGAAAATCAATCAAACATAACATTTACAAATATGGAATTAAATGATGCTACAATTAAAATTATCAAAAAAGACCGAGAATCTGGAGAAAAATTAAATAATGTTAAATATGAATTAACAGACGAAAACAATAACATAATCAAATTAAAATTGACAGATGGAAAATACATAATTGATGAAAATGGAGAAGAGACAATTACAACAAACGATGGAACAGCAACAATTTCACAATTACCATTTGGAACATATTATTTAAGAGAAATTGAAACAATAGACGGATATGTATTAGAAGACAAAGAAAAGACAAAAATAGAAATAAATGAAAATAGCTATGAAGTAAAAGACAACACAACAATAAATATTCCTAAAGAGCTTGAATTTACTAATGTTAAAAACACAATAACAATCAATAAAAAATGGAAAGACAAGCTAATTGAAAATGCAGAACTTTCTATAATAAATGCTGAAACTAACAAAATTATAAGTAAATTCATTACAGAAGGAGACGAATGTGTTTATAGAGGACTACCAGCAGGAGAATACATACTAAGAGAAGAAAATCCACCAACAGGATTTAATAAAGCAGAAGACATAAAATTCTCAGTAAATAAATATGGAGAATGCTATATTAATTCAGAAAAAGTTGAAGAAATTGAAATGCAAGATACTCTTATAGAAGGCACAATAAAAATAGTTAAAAAAGGTGAAAAACTAAAAGAAAATTCTAATTCAGAAAATTATGAATACGAACTAGAAACAGTAGAAGGAGTAACATTCGAATTATACGCAGCAGAAGACATAGAGTATCAAAATAACATTATGTATAAAAAAGATGAAAGAATAGACCAAAAAACAACGGATAAAAACGGAGAAATAATATTCAGCAACTTGCCAGTAGGACTATATTATGCAATAGAAAAAGATACACCAGAAGGTTACATGGCAAATAGTGAAAAAATTAATTTTAAAATAGGATATAACGAGAAAAATGATTTTACAGACGAACAAGAAGTCATAAATGAAAGAAAAAAAGCCAATATTACTATTAAAAAATTAGACAGAGAAACAAACAAACCACTAGAAGGCGCTGAGTTTGGACTATATGATTCAAAAGGAAATTTAATTGAACAAGTCGCAACTAATCAAGATGGATATGCTAAATTTACAAAAGATATTCCAACAGGAAATTATACAATCAAAGAAATTAAAGCACCAAATGGTTACATAGAATCAAAAGACTCCATAGACATAAATTTTGGAGAAAAAGCCGAATTCGATTTAACTGTGTATAACGACAAACAAGAAGAGAAAAAAATAAATGTAGCATTACCATACACGGGAGATAATCTTCCTATAATAGCAGGAAGCATAATAGGCATAGTAATACTAAGCAATATTATAGAAATTATCATAGAAAGAAAAATCAAAAATAAAAAAAGACAATAACATAAAAAGTACCTCAATAACAAAATGAGGTACTTTTTTAATGAACTTGAACTAATTTTGCATGAATAATAATTCGGTAAGAACTAGAATTATCACAAGTGCATAAAGTTAATACATTATGATTTACATCAACATTAGTATTAAAATTATACTTGCTTTTCTTAAGCCAATCATTCAAATAATCTTGAAAAGAGTCAGTGCTATCAAAATTAATAGGAATATCAGCATTATTAGCATTTATTTTATAAACAGAAAAGATTTCGCCAATGTAATAATTAGTATTCGTATTAAAATATATATATTTATTTTTTGTCAAATCAGAATCATAATACTTCTTTAAATTGCTAAACATTATACCATTTCTACGATTATGCCCATAAATAATCGTATTTTGATTTAAAGAATCAAAAGAATTTCTATAATCAGCAAAAATCCAACCAGCACGGTTAAAATTCTTTTCAAAATTATGATTTAGATAATAACTATTATCATTTGATTGAACAATAGGATAATTAATATTTGTATCATTAATTTTTATCCAACCAACCGAATCGGAATTTGTTGATTTCAAAGAACTGTAATCAACATTAATTTTAGAAATTTCATCAGGAGAAATATTATCCAAATCATTAATAATATCTGAATCATTTGAACTTTCAGAACTAATTATTGAAATACTCTGTATTAAATTCGTTTGAATATGAGTATTTTTATAATTCTCAATTGCCCAAACAATTAAAAGAATTGCACAAATGAGTACAATAATAACAGAAATAATTCTAAAAAGAATTATAAACTTATTTTTCATAAAATCACCAAATAAATTATAAGCAAACAATGAAAAAAAATCAAACAATAAACAACTAATGAAGAAAATGTGGATAACAGATAAAGATATTGCATATTTTTTGTGGAAAACACAACAAGAGTATTGAAAAAAAGGGGTAAAATATGATATAGTAACAACGTATTAATGTTTTTAATCGGAGGATGTAATGAGAAGAAATAGAGGAAGAAGGTTCGATGATGAGCCTAAATTAAATATAAAAAAAGTGATTGCAACATTAGTAGCATTCTTAGTAATAATAATGGTGATATCTTCAATGATTTTATCACTAAATAAAAAAAGTAAACAACAACAAACAATCCCAGAAAGCACAAATTATTTTTCAGCATATGCGGATTCAAAATGGGGAGTAATAAATAGTAAAGGCGATAAATTAAATAATATTTCATATGATGAAATGGTAATAATACCAGATTTTACAAAAAATGTTTTCATCGCAACATACGATGTTGACTATACAAATGGAACATTTAAAACCAAAGCAATTAATGAAAATAACGAGCAATTATTTTCAAACTATTCAAATGTAAGCGCACTTGTTAATTATGATGCTTCAAACAATGTATGGTATAACAACGAAGTTTTAAAATTCGAAAAAGACGGAAAATATGGATTAATAGATTTCTCAGGAAAAGAAGTGTTACCAGCAAACTACGAAGATATATCAACAATGCAAGGAATAGAAAAAACACTTGTATTAACAAAAGACGGAAAATACGGTTTATATAACAGTGTATCTAAAACAGTATTTGCAGACACAACATATGCAAGCGTAGAAGCTTTTGGAAAAACATATAATGATGGATATATAGTAAAAAATGATAACGGAAAATATGGACTTTTAGGAGCAGAAGGAAAAGTAATTTTAGATACAACACATGACAAAATAATGAAAGTATCAGGAAATGATAAATACGTTGTGCAAGATGGTTTAAAAACAAAATTAATTTCTAAAGATGGAACAACAATTTTAGAAAGCGGATTCGATGATATTATAGAAATAGATGGAGATAACCTAGTTATCAAAAAAGCAAATAAATACGGAATAATCAACACATCAGGCGAAACAATTATAGATGCAGCATTTGACTACTTAGAGAATTGCTTTGGAGATTATTACATAGCAAAAACAGCAGGAAAATATGGAGTAATTAATTTAAACAAAGATATATGCGTAGAAATAAAATACCAAGAAATAAAATATAGAAGTGATATTGCTTCACTAATTTGCGAAAATGAAGATTACACAGCAGATATATATAACAGAGATTTAAAATTTGTACTTACAGGAACAATTAGCAAAGTAGACACAGAAAAAGGATATATAAGAGCTAGAGTAGGAAGCGAATATAAATATTACAACTTACAATACCAAGAAATTAGCAATAAAGATGCATTAAAAAATAACACATTATTCTTAGTAAAAGAAAACGGAAAATACGGATACGTAAATAAAGATGGACAAAAAGTAGTAGACTGTATATATGATGATGCACAAGAACAAAATCAATACGGATTTTGTGCAGTAAATAAAGATGGAAAATGGGGAGTATTACAACAAAACGGAAGCATATTACTTGAACCATCAGTATCATTAGATAACAATATAAGCATAGACTTCATAGGAACATGGCATTTAAGTGAAAACAATGAATTAAACACATATGTAAAATAGAAAAAATTAATACAAAAGAGGAGATTTATTTTGGAACTATCATTTAAATATCAATATACTTATTTTCTACATCCATACACAATTGATGAAAATAAATATGAAAAGTATATATTAAGATTATTAAAAGACAAAAAAATATCCTTAAGAATTTTTGAAAAAGAAAAGGATTTGGATATATATAATTATTTTAGTCCAGTAATAAGAGAAAACTTTTTCCCAACATTTGAAATAAGAGGCGATAAATTAAAAACATTTAAAAGCCTAACAAATGAGAAAAAAGCAAAAATATTAGCAAAGCATTCATGTACATGCTTTGAATATATAGTAGAAGAACCAATACAAACATCAAAAGAAGTAGAAAACAGTATAAAATTTAATATACCTAAAATTGATATAATCTGTTTTAACACAGGAATATGTTTTATAAGTTTTAAAACAACTATAGAAAAAAGTGAAAAATTTTCAGATGTACTTAATTTTAATTATAAATTTAAAGAAAGTAACTCAGAATTTTTAGGACTAAAACAATATGAAAATATAAATATAAGTACAGATTTATTTGAAAACTTAGAAGAAATATCAGACATAATAAAAAAAATATCAGGAAACTATAAAAATAATGCAGAAATAGAAAACAAATTTTATACATTTGGATATACATGTATACCATCTGAGCATTGGAATGATAGAAACGAATTTGAAAGCTTTGATAGTGAATTCTTAAAATATGTTAATACCTTTCCAAGTAGCTATATAACAGACTTAAACAGAGAAAGCGAAGAACAAAATCTAAGTGTAATCTCAAAGTTAAAATATGCAAGAACAGGTATCACAAAATCAAACTGCAACTTACTTTGCTCAACAGTAGATATGTATAATTACACCAAATTACCATACGAATATGAAACAGTTATATACTACACATATATATTGAGATTATATCAAAAAACATTTTTAACACAAGTAAACACAGAATTTAAGAGTTATGACAAAATCATTCATATTCGTAAAAGATTTATAGACTTCACAAAAACAATGTGGGCAAAAGAAATAACGGCAGATGACACAGGAAGTCTATATTATAAAATTTTAGGATCAACATTTGAACTAGATGAAAAATTTGAACAAATTAGAAAAAAATATGAAATTATATATAAAGATTTAGACATAGAAAAAAACAATCGTAATTATACCATAATGGTGATGCTACTAATTGTTTCATTAATTTTAAACACTTTTACAATTATTTCATATTTATTTATGTAGCAAGGAAGGATTTAGAATTGAAAATTGCATGTGGAGTCGATATTATAGAAATTTCACGTATAGAAAAAGCTATTGAAAGGCAAGGAGAAAAATTTTTAAACACAATATATACGGAAAATGAAATACAATATTGTGAAAGCCATAAAATAAATAAATTTCAACACTATGCTGCAAGATTTGCAGCAAAAGAAGCTTTATACAAAGCACTTTCAGAAATAATACCAAAAGAAAATTTAGAATGGACAGCATTTGAAATAACTAATGATGAAAATGGAAAACCAAAAGTAAATATAAACTTTGACAAAATAAAAGATATTGATATATCAATATCACATTGCAAAGAATATGCAACTGCAAACGTAGTAGTTATATATGAGGAATAATACTTTTGGAGAAAAGAGGATGAAATGAAAAAAGAAAATGGAATAACATTGATGTTATTAGTTTTAGCCGTTGTAATTCTTTTAATTATAACAGGAATAGTATATTATTATAGTGTAGGAAAAGATGGAACAGTTAATCAATCTGCCAAAATAGCATTTCAACAAAATATGAGAGAAATACTTGAATTAACAAAGGAAACAGAAACTACATATCAATTAGAAAATATCACAAATGGAAAATATTTTGATGACAGTGAAGAAAGAACAATATTAAAAGATTATTATGGAAAATTAAAAATAGTAGTTTCAACAAAAGATAATGAAGCAAAACTAACAGTATATTATAGACCAGCAGAATTCACAGAAGAACAAAGAGGCTGGCTAGAAGAACTTGGAATAAAAGCATATAACAGAAAATAAGAATATTTTTAAAAAGCAATCATAGTATTTACTATGATTGTTTTAGATAGAAAGAAAATTTTAATGATTGTTATTGGAATATTCTGCTTTTCAGCAATTATGTGTACCAATATTAAACAAGTTGAAGAAAGCGTTTTAACCTCATCAACTCCAGTCACAGAAAAAGTAGTAGTACTAGATGCAGGGCATGGAAAACCAGATGAAGGAGCACAAGGAATAGAAGGAGTTACTGAAGAAAAAACAAATTTAGATATTGTACTAAAGGTACAAAAGTTACTTGAAGAAAGTGGAGCTACTGTTATATTAACAAGATCAGACGAGAACGCTATTTATGATTTAGATAAAACAACACTTCGAGAAATGAAAGTATCAGACATAAAAAATAGAGTAAAAATCGGAAACGAAGCATCTGCAGACATTTGTGTATCAGTTCATTTAAATAAGGGAGATAGTTCAGCATATAATGGTTGGCAAACATTTTATAAGAAAAATGATGAGAAAGGAAAACGCCTAGCAACGTCTATTCAAAATGAATTGAAAGAAACAATAAAAGTTGAAAATAAAAGAACAGCACATGAAATATCAGGAATTTATCTAGTAGATAATGTTGAAATTCCAATAACAATAGTTGAATGTGGATTCTTATCTAATCCACAGGAAGCGAAGAAATTGTTGACAGATGAATACCAAAATGAACTAGCATGGGGAATTTATTCTGGAATTTTAAATTATTTTAATGAATAAGAAAAGGACTTAAATTATAAATTAAGTAAATTAGAGCATCTATATGAAAAAAGCTGAAAATCTTTTATTTTCAGCTTTTTTCATATAATAATGCACAGAAATTTGCAAAACAAAGTATAAAACTATAATAAGTGCAAATGTTATAAACTGTATGTTTTTGTTCTTTTTAATAAAAATTCATTAGTAATAAATTTATTATTTCTTTAATCTAAGATCGTCTCCGAAAAAACGACATATATTATAATCACCAACAATTCTTGAACCAATTCTCTCATTATAAACAGTAAAGATATCTTTTAAATCTAAATTAGTAGAAATAATTGTTTTAGTAATTTTAGCAGATTGATTTAATAATCTAGTATTAATAATAGTGAACAATTCAGTAAATTTCATACTATTCATTGTTTCTGTTCCCAAGTCATCTATTACAAGTAAATCAACATTTAAAATATTTTCTAAAATAGTAGAAGAATTTTTTTCAAATTTAGATTTTATAATAGAATCAAGCATAACAGGAGCAGTTTGATATAATACAGTTTTTCCTGAGTCCAATATTTCTTTAGCAATGCAGTTAGATAAAAAAGTTTTACCTAAACCAGTAGGTCCCAAAAACATTAAATTTTTCTCATCAGGTGAATCAAAATTTTTAACGAATTTTTGAGATATATCATATATTTTTTTAATATTTTCTCTAGGAGAAAATTGTGAATGATATAAAGATGGATTAGGTTCATCTGAATATATATCAAAATTAAAATTATCAAAATTTTCTGTTCTTATATTTCCAATATTAGATTTATTATATTCAATATCATACAATTTTTGCTTAATACATGAACACAAAGAATTGTTAAGATAACCTGTATCCTTACAAAGAGGACAATCAAAATGAGGCAATAAATAATCTTGAGGTAAATTAAGCTTTTTTAATAACATAGCTTTTTCATTTGTAATTTTATCTGTTTTTTCTTGTAACGATTTAAGCTTTTTTTCTTTTTCTTCAGACGATAAAGAAAGCATTGATTTCAAAGAATCTAAAGAAAGAGATTGAAGATTTTTCTCAAGTTGAACATACTCAGCAGAAGATTCTCTTAATGTTTTTTTCCTATTTTCTAAATCTTCAAGAGCATGCATTCTTTTAGAATCATATTCAGTTAATAATTGTTTTAAAATAGTATTATCCATAATATCCTTTCTAATTATTAGCATATAAATTATCAAAGTTATCATAATTTCTTTGGTTAGAGTTATTATAATTTGTTTGTTTTTTCAAATCCTTAATTTGTTCTTGTTTATGTTTATTTTCTTTAATATATTCTTGAATTTCTGTAGCTGTTTTTAAATTTCTGTCATGCCAATCAGTAATCATCTTATTTAAATATTCAAAATTTATATTAGATTTTGATGTAGTTTTCTTAAGCGCAATCTCGATAATCTCCATTGAATAACCATAATCAATAGTCCATTTCTCAACATAAGCATCTTCGTATACAGTTAAATTTCTATTTAAACCTAATTTTTTAATAATAGATTTTTTAACAGAAGATATTTTTTCCTGCTTTTCATAGTATTTATCCAAATCAGAAAAAGATCTAATATTATTTTTATACCAACTATCTGCAACAACTTGAATATAGTTTCTATGTAAAGCAGAATGATCAAAACAATAATTAAATAAAGCAAGCATAACCTGTTCATCAAAATTATATTTTTTAAACCACATATCAATATCACTATACCAAGATGGAGACATAATCCCTTGGAAAAATTGAGTATTTATATTTTCAATAGCTTTTGCTCTATATTGATTTTTTGCATTTTTCTTAATATCTTCAGGAGAAGAAGTAAGTTTAGGTGTATATAATTTTAAAAGCTCTACTTCTTGTAAATTTACTAAGATATATCCAGTATGCTTTTTTATAAGAACACCAGCCTCTTCCCAATATTTAAAAGCTTCTTGAATAGTTTTTAGTGGAAGAGAAAGCTTCTTAGACAAATCATTTATTTTTATATCTTTATCATATTTAGATAAAAATAGAATGTATAAATAAACCTTGATGTAATCCCCATTTGCGCATGACAAATATTCTGTAAAAAAAACATCAGGTATTTCAGTATTAGAAAATAAAATAGATTTATCATTTTGTTCTAACTTCATAAAAATTCCACCTTTAACATAGTATTTAAAACTTTCAAGTAAAGCTTATGAAATTATATCATCAAAACAATTTATTTACAATAAAACTCAAAATCTTTTATCATAAAAAAATACCTTAGGTCGAAATAAATATTTAAAGAAAAACGAGCAAACAATAAAGATATTTTCAGAAGATTTATTTAAAACAGAAAATAAGAAAAAAGGTAAAAATAAAACAAGAAAAACATAAAATTTTATAATTAAAGATTTAAATAAAAAAGATATAAAAAAATATAAAAAACTAGCCCAAATTATATTAAGAAAAATCGAAGAATAATTGAATATACCAAGAAATTTAAAAGAAAAATCATAATTTTTCGGAAAAATAAAATGCATAAAAACCTCCTTTATAGAAACATATTTTTAATAGAAGAAAAAGTAGAAGAAACATCTGAAGTAAATCCAGAAGAAAAATCTTTTACAAAAGAACTAGCTCTCATTAAACATACAACAGAAGCAATGTACAAAAGCTTAACCATTGTAGGATTAGAAACAGTGTCTAAAGAATAAATAATTAGTAAAACAACACAAATAATTATCTGAGTAAACAGTTGAGCAATAAAGTTTTTAAGCCATATTTTAAAAATCCACGTTGACTGATCTAAACATAAAGACAAGAAAGCAATTGGAGATAAAAGAACTAATATTTTAATAAAAATAAACCTTATAGAATAAGTAAATAACAAATTAACGAAACCAAAAGAAAGAAAAGATTTTAATATTCCATCAAACGAAAAGAATTTAAAAGGTAAAGTTAAATTTGCAAAAAATAATTTTGAAATTTTTTCATATAAAATAGAAAACGATAATTCAAAAGGAAATATATATAAACCTATGGTACGCAAAATAGAAGAAATTAAGTAAAAGAAATCTATAACTTTTTCACAGATTGGTAAAGAAAAGTGGATAAGTAAAGCTGAAAAGAACAATCTAGAGATAAAAGAAAGCGGCTTTTGAAAATGAGAGCAAGTTAAAAAAGAAAATAAATAACTAATTGCATAATAAAGCAAAAAACCAAATAGCAAAGCCTCAGACAATTTAATTATATTAAATTGTTTAGTAAAAAAAGAATTAAAATATGTATCTGCAATAGAGTCTGATTTTATAAAAGCTAATTCGTCTAAAACAGAAAAAACATTTGAATCTAAAGAGGTTAGTAAACTATTTACTAATGAAGAGATTAAATTACTAGCAATCTCCGGAAAATTTTCATACTGCATAAGACCTCCTAACTTAATAAAGTATTAATAGTTGATAAAATTAAATCTATACAAAGAATAAAAGCATAAGAAAACAAAGAACCACGAATTAAACGCTTACCAGTTCTAATTCTTTCTTCATCACCAAAGCTGAATTTTTTCATCAAAACACCTGAGCCAACTGAGATTGCAGCTGCAGGAGTTGAGATTTTTAAAATCCAAGATTCAATTTTTTCAAATGCAGAATTCAATGTAGAAATTAACTTTGGATAAGAAGCACCAAAAGATAAAGGTGCAAATAAAAAAAGTAAAATAATAAATAGTGAAAATAATAAAATAAATTTTTTATATTTCATAAAACCACATCCTTTCTTTTAAAATATGGGATAAGAGATAATTGTTGCAAAGGCAAAATAGAAGAGCCAGTTGAAATGAAAGCAAGACAAGAAAAAGTATTTAAAAAACGTGAGAAAAAGCTAGTGTCGTATATGAAGTCCTTTTGAGAAGACGTATTAATACTTTCAGAAAGATTAGAATCTTTTGAAAAAAAGCTATTAAATAAAAAATTATAATTAGTTTGTCTTGCATTTTCTGATATTGTACGTGAAATAATTTCTTTTTCTTCTTTTCCAGTTTGCTTAAGAATTTCATCAATTGTAAAAGGATCATCTGTACGAAACCAAAATTTATTAACAAGATTTTGAATCAAAACAGTTGTGCAAGTTTTGTCCTTAAGAGTATTAAGAATAGAAGAATAGGATTGAGTAGCAACTATATTAATAGATTTAGCCTCTCTCGATTGTGCGAAAAAATCAGAATCACTTTTTGTAACATATTCATGATATTCATCACATATAAAACAAGACGGTAAAACGTTTTTATCAGTTGAAAGTTGCTCTAAGACAACTGATTGAAAATCAATTTTTAAATAAGCAGATATAATCTTCGAAAGCATGCTATATTTAGATATATTCATATCCAAAACAACAACTTTATGATTAGCTAAGATATATTCAAATCCAGGAAAAGAAATATCTTTTTGTAGAGGACAAAAAACTCTTGAAATATCCTCGTCAGAGATAAAAACATTAGTAATTCTTGATATTTCGGATTTTATAATAGATTGAGTTCGATCATCTAATGAAAAAAATTCATCTTCGAAAAAAGAAATGCATGTAAATAAGTCAGAAATATTAGAAGAATTCAAAGAATTTTCGTAAAAAGAATTTTTTAATAAATCAATCTTTTCTTGATAATAAGATTTAGACATTATTAATTTATGAAGCTCTGTAAAAGTAACGTAGTTATTATTATAAATTCTACACAATTTAATAGCTTCAGTTAAAACTTGCTCAGCTTTATCAAGCCAAAAAGATTCTGTCTGTTCAGGACTAAATAAAAGCAAAATAGATTTCAGCCTATTTGCCAACACGTAAGGCTTTAAATTAGGCTTATCAAGAGGATTATATGTTACAGAGCCATTCAGACTTATAATAAATAAATCACTCAAATGATAATACTTTTGACAAACTGATTTTACAAACTTATGATAATTTCCTTTAACATCTAATATTAAAAAAGCAGATTTATACTTATTAGAAAAATTCAAATTCAATAATTGTTCAGTAAGTGGATATAATAAAGATGAGGTCTTTCCAGAGCCAATTGAACCAGTAATTAAAACATTCTGATACAACCCATTAATAGGAATAGAAACCAATTCATTTCTTATATTTTTTCCAACCATCAAAGAGCAAAAATTATTATTATTTTTGTTGATATTCTCAGCTTTTTTATTAAAATTTATAAAAGGAAATAACAACATTTTAAAAAAAGAATAAAGCGAATTTGAAACAATTAAAAATGAGAAAAAACAAGTAAAAATATATACTCTTTTTAAATAAAACCATTGCTGAGGATATTTTTCACAAATATCAAAAGGATTAATTGAATATGGAAAAATAATAGAAGTAGCATCAAAAATTGGCGATAAAAAAAGAAAAAGAATACACGAAAAAAGTATAGAAAAATAATTTACAAAAAAGAATTTAATAATAAAATTTTTCATTGTTTATTTTTTAAATTTAATTTGAAACCTTGCTTTGATTGTATAAAAAGAAATTCAAAAATCGAATATAAAAAATAAAATATAATAAAAATTTGAATACAAAAAGTGATAAAAAATAAATTAATTAAAAAATTCAAACATAACCTCCAGTGAAAAACAGTATCGAATTTTTTAAATACACAAATAATTAATATGGAAAAAAATTCCTTAAAGCAAATAAATAATACAACAAAAAAATCAATTTGTCTATACTTTTTTTAAAAAATATGCTAAAATGAAAAAGATTAAAAAAAGGAGGTCTCTTTGCAATGATAGAAAAAACAATAAAAATAGGAAAATTATTAGAAGAACACCCAGAAAAAGCAGATATTCTTTTAGAAGCAGGAATGCATTGTTTAGGATGCATGGCAGCACATGATGAAACATTAGAAGAAGCATGTGAAGTACACGGAATAGATGTTGATGAATTAGTAGAAAAATTAAATGCATAAAAATTTAATTTATATTCTAGGAAGAAAAACTTCCTAGAATATAAATTGATTACTAAAAAAGAAAAATGCATTTATAGCTCAGTAGGATAGAGCGCTCCCCTCCTAAGGGAGAGGCCGGGGGTTCGATTCCCTCTAAGTGCACCAGATGAAAACACTACATTAGGACAGAAAAAATGTAGTGTTTTATTAATATTAACTAAAGAAGGCTTAAACACCAACCAAGCCAAAAGAAAAGGGGAAAGAAAATGTTTAGAAATAGAGGTTCAGTACCCAATATTAATATTGGAAACATAGGAGATAATAATTCAGGGCCAAACCAAAACGATGGCTACAACGCCCCACATTACACAAACTATTGGACCAGAAATTATATAATCGTAACTTATGATAAAGGATTTTTCATTTGGCAAATAGTAGCGATACTACTATTTTTAGTACTAGCATTTGGAGTATACCTATTTGCATACAAAGTTTCATTCAATGATCCAATTGCAGAAACTAAAAAAGAATTCCTAACAATACAGCTAGTAAGCACAATCGCAACAATAGGAATAGCAGGAATAATATTATTTTTCTCAAAAAATAAAGAAGCACTCGTAAAAAGACTAACCATACTAGCAATATTAATTTTCTCAATAATATGTATAAACTTAGTAATAAAAAGCGATTTAGATAAAACATATACAACAGAAAAATTTGAAGAGTTTTATAATCAATACGAATATCATGAAGAAATGCCTAAAAACAACAAAAAAGTTAATGTTGGACTATCAGGAGTAAAAATAGTATCAGAAAAAGAAGCATATATAGAACAAAGCGTCGCAGCATATAAAAACTTTAAATTAAAAACAACATTATATATAGGAATACAAGCACTAACATTTTTAATGATAATATTCTTAATTACTAAAATAATTACAAACCAAAATAAAAGAGAAGAAATATATAAAGACGACAAAGTTTTATTCGACGAAGAACAAAATATAAAATAATAAAAACAGCAAACTATATACAGTTTGCTGTTTTTTTATACGCTTGACAAAGTATCTAAAAATATTTTTATCAATAGTCTTTTATAAAATTACAATTTATCATAAAAAGAATCTGAATAATCTTCATGCTTTTTAGTACCATCAGCATAAGAAATTGCTGAAAAAGCTTTATAAAGAATAACAATTAATGCAATCAACGCCACATCAACTAAATAAGGTGTTAAATAATATAATTGATTATCAGCGGAAAGATAATACTGCTCAACCTCTTGCATAATTTCATTAATATTAACAAAAAAGTCAATAAAATCGTACACAAGAAGCCACCCAAGAGAACACATAGAAGCAATAATAGTTTTTTTCGAAAGTGAAAGTTTTTTATCAATTAAAGCATTTTTAGCAACGACAACACAAACAAATGCAAATAGTTCAAAAATAAATCCAAAATCGAAATTATCCAAAACAAGCAAAGCAAATAAATATGAAATTAAACTAAGAGCTAATAAAACAATACTAAAAGTTAAAAACTTAGAAGCCTTATCAGTATAAACTTCATAATTATGTTGCGTATCCAAATTATCATTAAAATTTTCCATAACAATTTTCTCCTCCGTAAAAATTGTATATATAAAAAATAAAAAAAGCAATAAGCAAAAAATAAGAAAAAATTCCAAAAGGTCTAACCGTAAGCAAAAAAAAAAATTGAAAAAATAAAATAAAATATTTATAAAAAATTTAATAAAAAAGATATAAAAGCAATTTTACAAAAGAAAAAAGCTAGGGAAATAAATAGATTCAGCAATTTATAAAAAGAAATAGTAGATTGACAAAACATGTAAAAATATTAAAATGAGTTTGTATAGGTAAAAAAGAGAGGAATATCTAATATGAAAAAAGTAGTTGGAATTATAATAGGAATAATAGTAATGTTATTATGCTGTTGTACACAAACACAAGCAGCATATCAAACAAGTAGTAGTTTAAATGATTTTCTTGTAAAAGTGGAAGATTTTCCGCCAGTGTTAGAAAATGGAAAAACATATACAATACAAATGGTATTTGCAGAAAAAGAAAATCAATTACAATTTCAAGATACAGGCTCACTTACATATACATTACCAAAGCAAATAGGAGGAGCAGCAATTCAACTATCAAATGAAGGAGGAACTTTATTTGATATCATATTAAAGGATGAGAACGGACAAAGTTGGACGATATATGGAAATTCAATGAAAGTTAATTCAAGTAATAACACAGTAACAGTAACATTTAATGAAGAAGATCCTAATTACGAAAAATTAACAGCATGTGGAGATACAACATTTAAATTCAAAGTTAATATGAAAGTAAACGATGGAGGAACAGAAAAGAAAATAATATTCAGCGACAAAGTACAACCTACATTTGAATATAATCAAGCCAATATAAATGTAACAAAATCAGTAGAAAAAAATGGAGATTTATTAAACTATACATTAAAAATAACATCAAAAACAGGAATAAATAGCAATGTAACAATAATAGATAAACTAGCAAACTCAAAATTTCTTACATATGAAAAAGGAAGTTTAAAATATGGAACAACAACGTCATCATTAACAAGTGTAACAGAAAACAAAGTGAATGATGATTTAAGCGGATTTGAATATATAATAAATCATATAATGCATGAAGGAGAAGTAGCATATTTAACATATTCAGCAAAAATAAATTATGATAGTATAGGCATAAACAAAGCAATGACAGCTGACCAATCAGCAAACACAGTAACAGTAAGAAGTAATGAAGGTGGAATAGACACAGCAACAATATCATATACAGGAGAAGTAATTCCATGGACAATAGATAAAACAGCATCAAGCGCACCAACAGAACCAGAAGTAAACGAAACAGGTGACAAATATATAAATACAATAGATTGGAAATTAAAAATTAATAGTCAAGGAAAAGGAAATACAACAGGAGCAGTAATAGAAGATAAACTAGGAAAAACTGCAGGATCAGATTTTTCAGATCTTTATTATTCAGGAGAAGGAATAACATTAACAAATAAAGAGGGATATAAAAAATTAATAAAATGGGATAATATCCAAATTACATTATATGATGAAAATGGAAATGTAACAACAAATTTATTAAAAGCAAGATCATGGAAATACAAAATAACAGAAAAAGATTTAACATCAATAGAATATTCAACAGTTATAGAAATATTAAATTCAGCAAATAGTGGATACACAACATTAGTTAATATTAATAAAGCAATGCTAAAAAATGAAAAAGAAGAAGAAATATCATCAGTTGTAAAAAGTGCAACAGTTAAAGGACCTGGAATTAAGCCAGGAAGCACAATTAACAAAAATGTAACAAATGTAGATGAAACAAAAGATGAAGTTACATGGGAAATAGAAGCAAAATTCAATGTTAAAGATAATGACATTAATAAGTATACAGGTACAATAATAGACACATTACCAAACTATAATGGAAAATATGATACCTATTTAAGCCATTCATATAGATGGGAAGGCGAAATAGGAGGAGCCGAAGTACAAATACGTTATGACGAAGTAAACCATAGATTAATTGCAACAGTCTCTAATATCAGTAAATTAACAACAGGAAAATTAATTATCGAATTAAAAACAATATTTAATAAAGAAAATAGTAATTGGACAACACATACAAACCGAGTAACTTTATCAGGAGTTGGAGATACTAAATCGGCTTCAGACTATGCAGAATGCAAATATAATAAAAGTTCAATTGAAAAATCAGTAAATTCAAAAAATGAGCTAAATAAACAAATAGAATGGAAAATAAATGCAGACTTTAGCATAGTAAAATCTGATCAAAATAAGCATACAGCAACAATAACAGATACATTAGATTCAGCAGATAAATATGAATCACATAGATATGAATGGATTGGAGAAAAAGGTTCTGCAACAGTAACAATAACATATGATAAAGCAACTCATAAATTAATATGTATTGTAGAGGGAATTGATAGTACAACAACAGGAAGACTTGTAATATATGTAACAACAACATCAGAAGGTGAGATTATTGACGGAGAAAGTCATACTAATAGAGTAACACTTAAAGGCATTGATGGTATAAGATCAAGTAATGCAACTGCAATATTTAACAAACCACAAACACCAAATAATAATACAATCAGCAAATCCGTAGAGAAAACGGACAATAAAACAGACGAAGTTACATGGAAAATATCTACAGATTTTGATATTAAAGACGATGAAACACACGAAGCAAAAGTTATAGATATATTACCAAGCAAAACAATAAATGGAAAAATATATTATGATATATATGTAGATTCAAGTTATGAATGGGAAGGCGAAGCTGGAGGAGCAACAGTAGAAAAAGTTTATGACGAATTAACACACCAAGTTATATTTACAGTTAAAAATATAGCTAAAGCAACAACAGGAAAATTAATTGTAAAAGTAATAACTAAATTTAATAGAGAAATAAATGACTGGAATATACACACAAACACAGGAAAAGTAACAGGAATTGTAGAAGACAAAACAGTAACAGCAGACGTTAATTGTCCACAAAACACAGTAGAAATAATAAAATCAACAGAAAATGTAGATAAAGAAACAGATGAAGTTACATGGAGAATATCAACAAATTTTGATGTTAGGGAATCAGATGATAATTCTTATACAGCTAATATAACAGACACATTGCCTAAAAATGGTACCCATAAAGATGAATATATAGGATTCACACATGAATGGGAAGGCGAGTCAGGAGGGGCGACAGTAGAAGGTAAATATGACGAAACATTACATAAAATTATATTTACAGTTAAAAATATAACAAAAAATACAACAGGTAAACTAATTATAAGATTAAAAACTAAATTTAATAGAGAAGATGAATCATGGTTATATCATTACAATAATGTAGAAGTGCAAGCCTTTGACAAAACAGATACAGATAATACATATGCATATATGGAAAAAAGCAATACGTCAATAAACAAAACAGTAGATGCAATAGATTCAGATAAAGATGAAGTTACATGGAAAATAGATGCGAAATTTAATGCAAAAGGAACAGCAAACTTTGAAACCAAAATAACAGATACATTACCACAAACAACAATAAATTCAAAAGTTTATAAAGACATATATTTAGACAGCTCTTATGAATGGGAAGGCGAATCAGGAGGAGCAATCGTAGAAAAAGTATTTGACGAAGCAACAAACAGTGTAATATTTACAATTAAAAATATAACAAGAGCCACAACAGGAAGATTGGTAATAAAAGTAGTAACAAAATTCAACAGAGAAATTAGTGGATGGACATCACATAGAAATAGTGTAAAATTAGAAAGAAATGGAGCATCAACACAATATGATGGAGCAACAGTAACATGTCCACAAAGTACAAATACAATTAATAAAAATGTTGAAAAAATAGACTCAGAAAAAAATGAAATAACATGGAATATAGAAAGTAAATATGAAGCAAAAGGACAAGACAAATTTGATGCAACAATAACAGATATATTACCAAACTACAAAAATAATTATGATGAATACGTAAATAGTTCTTATGAATGGATTGGAGAATCAGGAGGAGCAACAGTAGAAAGCAGATTTGATGAAGTAACGCATCAAGTAATCTTTACAATTAAAAATATAACAAAAGATACAATAGGAAAATTAGTAATAAAAATAATAACAAGATCAAATAGAAATGTAGAAGGATGGACAGATCACGTTAACACAGTAAAAAACGCACAAAATACAGGTACAACAATATCAACAGCTAGAGTAACATATCCAAGTACAATACCAACAATAAGTAAACAAGAAATTGAAAAAACAATAGATGAAAAAGGAGCACCATCATATACATATATTTTAAAAATAAGTGGCATTGATTCAGACACAATAACAATTAGAGATATATTAAGTGCAAACAAATACTTTAAGATAGACGAATCAAGCATAGAAATTTATGGTTCAGATAGTAATTATGTGGGTTATAACTCAATTTTAAGTTTATTCAAATCAATACTAGCAAGGATATCTAATGGAGAAGAAATATCATTAGATGTACCATTAAGAGAAGTTACAGCAAGCAATGCAACAAAATACTATAAATATTATTACATAAAATATAAAATCGTTGTTAAGGGAGAAGATGCATTAGAAAGTTTAAAACAAGACACATATGAAAATACAGACCATACATTATTAATAAAAAATACAGCATCATTCAAAGATGCAACATCAAACACAGTAACAAGCACATACACATATAATCCTATAACAAAAGAAATAATAGACAATCCTACAATCGATAATAATTATGTTGGAAAATTTGTTATAAAAGTAAACAAAGAAAGATATGACATGGATCCAAACTCAGACACAATAACAATTGTAGATAAAATGTCACGTATGCAAATTAAACCATCTTCAATAATTTTAAAAGCAGATGGAGAAATAATAAAAGCAATATATAAAATCGAAAAAGACGGAACAATAATTTTTACAGTACCAGACGGAAAATACATTGAAATAACATATTTAACAGACGTACAAGGTGTTGGAGATGACGTTGAGATTTCAAATACAGCATCAGTATCAGGATTAGGAAGTGGAAAGACAGTAAATAAAACATTATCAGTAAGAGTTGTAGGAGAAGGAAAAGCCAATAACAGAGCAATCATAATACACAAAACAGATGCAAAAACAGGAAAAGATCTAGAAGGTGTAGAATTTACATTATATGAAGCAATAAGAAATCCTGATGGAACATTTAGCCTAGGAAAAGTAATTTTAAATAAAAATGGCGAAAAAGTAAGATACATAACAGATAGCCAAGGAAGAATAATTGTATATGGTAATTCATTCAAAGATGGCTGGGTACTTGAACTAGGAAAAGCATATGCATTAGTAGAGACAGGATTTTTAAGTGGATACAATCAAAATGTACAACCAATATACTTTATATTAGGAAATGAAGCAGATGGAATAAATACATATAAACCATATGATGTAATAGAAGTACAAAATAGCAAAGAAGAAAATACAGAAGATAAAAAAGAAGAATTGAAAAATGTACCAGCAACAGGAGATGAAATTACAACATTAATTGGAATAGCTATTTTATCAATGTTAATGATATTAGCAATAGAGAAATCAAAAAGAAAACTAGCGTAAGATAGAATAAATATAAAGATTATAATAAAAGTTGAAAATTCACCTAAAAATAGGAAAATTTTCAACTTTTTTAATTATAGCCAAAGTAATATTATGTAAAGCTAGACAAAGCTATATAAACCATGATATACTATCAAATACGTAACAATAAAAATATCCTACCATAGTTATGGTTTAGAAAAGGAGGAGTTAAAAGGTAAGAAAAAAATTAGTATCATATTAAAAATGAAAGGAGAGGCGCATATGTATATGCCAATAATAACAGCACTAAAGAAAGGTTTAATCAAACCAGACGAATTTATAGCATATGAACCAGACAAAGAACGGAGAATATACATACGAAGCGATATTCTGAACAAAGCAGAAAAGCAAACAGAATTTAATCTGGGATGGCATGCAGTTATCTATAAAGATTTTGGTGTACTCTTAGTTGCTGACAAAGTAACAAAAGCAACTCTAAGTGTATCAGAAGATTGCAAGATAAACCTTGATACCCTTGAACGCTTTGCAAATTTATATAAAAATAAATCCCTGCAAGCCACAGGAATAGTACCAACAGCAAAATTAATCGGAGAAATTCCACATAGATTAGTTCGCGACAACATAATGGTATATTCCGCAAAACAGAAAAATTTAAAAAGAGGCTACAAGAATGTACAGCCAATGCTCTTTATTCCACCAGATACAATTGTGAAAATAGAACAACAAGCAGGAAAATCCAAAGAAAATGGATTTAAATTATATCCAAGAAGCTCGTTTGAAACTTGCAAAGAAAGCAAAACAATGTGGGTACCACTTATAGAAGCAATACAAGCCCAAATAATTTCTGTCGCAGACTTGATTGAGTACATTCCAGACAAAGCCGAAGTAAGTTTTAGCCCAGAAGAAACTAATACAAATGAATGGCAGATTACAGAAACAGAATATAATTTAGGCGGATGGCACCCAATACTTCTAAAGCAAGATAACGAATATCAACCATATCTTATTGCAACAAATAGCAGTAAATTTGAGTTGAAGATTTTCCCAGAAACTAAAGTCTATAACACATTAAGAATCATTGGTCAAAACCAATATGAGAATGGAGTTAAGCTTCTAGAAAGATACGCCAAAATTTATGACAACAAAAGACTAACAGCAAAAGCAATACCTATAAATGATAAAATATTTGATACATTAGATGAAAAACTAACAACCAGTAAAGAATATTATTATTTAGCAGCTACATTTAGTTATAAACAACGCCTTAAAATAAATGACGGCAAGTACTACGAGGAAATTATGGGACTAGAATGGGCTTCTGACCAAGGAAGATTATATGGAAGACCATTTTCAAAGCTTCCTATAAGAATTGCAATAAAACTTCCCAAAGATATTATGGTACAAATTAATGAACCACAGTATGATGGATCAATAGAAGAAAGAGCCATTAAGCTTAAGCTCAGTAAACAGTAAACCGATTTAACTTTAAAGAAAAAGCATTAGTTAGTAATTTACAACTAATGCTTTTCCTTGCAAAAAATACTTAAATAAAGGAAACGCTAGAGGCAACAAGAATAGCACAAGTTGACGTTTACATAATTATATGCTACAATCGTAATATGTGAAAAATAAAAAGGAAACAAAATGGAAACAGAAAAATTAATGAAACAAGCTTTGAAAGAAGCACAAAAAGCATACGAAAAAGAAGAAGTGCCAATCGGAGCAATAATAGTAAAAGACGGAAAAATAATAGCAAGAGCACATAATATGAAAGAAATAAAAAACGACACAACAGAACACGCAGAAATAAGAGCAATAAAAAAAGCAAGCAAAAAATTAGGAGCATGGAGACTTTCAGAATGTGAAATGTATACAACCCTAGAACCATGTCCCATGTGCGCTGGCGCAATTATTCAAGCAAGAATAAAAAAAGTATATATTGGAGCAATGGATGAAAAAACAGGAGCATGCGGATCAGTTCTAAATTTATTTAAAGATCATAAATTTAATCATGAGGTACAAGTTGAATATGGCGTTTTAGAAAAAGAATGTAAACAAATTCTACAAGATTTTTTTAAAATGTTAAGAAAGAGAAAATCTTTCAAAGAGGAGAAAGAATAATGGAAAATGAAGTCAAGAAAAGAATAATAAAAAAATATATATTTATATCATTTCTATTAATCGCAATATCAGTTTCTATACTATTAATGATAAAATACAACGTAGAAGGCGAAAAAAACTTGCCATTAGAACTAGATAAAGTAATAATAAAAAGTTCAATAAACGCAAAAAGCAATCAAAGTGAAAACCTATGGGATCTAAACTTAGAACAAGACAACGATATATATATATATTTCAAAAAAAATGACAAAGTAGAGCAAAAAATAGAAAGCATAAAAATAGAAAACATGAAAATAGAAAAAGTAAAAGAAATAGGAAACACAGAAGTATTAATTCCAACAAGCAACAACCTAAAAACATGTTTCAAAGATAGCACACAAAACTACTTAGACAAGGAAATAGAATATTCAGCAAACACATCAGACAACATGGAAAAACAAGAATTCTGTCAAGATGGCGGAATGATTGCATTTAGAATAAGCAATAAAAACATAGGCACATACATTTCAAACGAAGACACAGAAATTCAATACAACGGAACTTTATTAGAAAAAGCACAAATAAATCAAGAAGACATAAAAATAAAAGCAACAATGGACATAATCTTACAAGTAAGCGAAAAAGAAAAATATAAAGGAACATTAACAATAGACTTACCAGTAGGTGAATTCAAAGAAAAAGGAGTTATTGATAATCAAATAACAGACTTTTCAAAAATAATTTTTAAAAGAAGTGAATAAAAAGACTTGCTAAAACTCAAATATCATTATATAATCATTATCGGTATAAGTGATAGCTTTTGAGTGGAGAGTATGATTCGATGAAAAGCTATGAACCTCGTCAGATTCGGAAGAAAGCAGCGATAAGTAGTGTATTCGTGCGGATAACATGCTTTCCACTGAGAAACTATCGCTTATACCAATTTTTTTAAATTGGGGGTAATCAAATTGGCATATACAGCACTATATAGAAAATTTAGACCATTAACTTTTAGTGAATTCGTAGGCCAAGAACACATTACACGAACACTAAAGAATCAGATAATAGCAGGAAGAGTAGGACACGCATACTTATTCAACGGTGGAAGAGGAACAGGAAAAACATCAGCAGCAAAAGTTTTAGCAAGAGCAATAAATTGCTTAAATCCAAAAGACGGAGAACCATGCAACGAATGTGAAATATGCAAAGGAATATTAAACGGTTCACTAACAGACGTAGTAGAAATGGACGCTGCTTCAAACAACAGCGTAGAAGATATAAGACAAATAAGAGATGAAGTAAACTTTTTACCAACAAGAGCAAAATACAGAGTATATATAATAGATGAGGTTCACATGTTATCAACAGGAGCATTCAACGCCCTATTAAAAACATTAGAAGAACCACCAGAACATGTTAAATTTATTTTGGCAACAACTGAGCCACAAAAGTTGCCAGCAACAATACTTTCAAGATGTCAAAGATTTGACTTCAAAAAAATATCAAACGAAGACATTAAGAAAAGACTAAAAATAATAACAAACGAAATAGGAGTAACAATTTCTGAAGAAGCACTAAATACAATAGCAGTACTATCAGAAGGAGCAATGAGAGACGGTATAAGCATTCTAGAAAGATGTATACAAGATGGAGATTCAGAAATTACAGACGAAAAAATAAAAGAATTAGTAGGAATTCCAAAATTCGAGTACATATATAAAATAACAAACAGCCTACTAGAAAAAGACTCAGAAAAGGCTCTAGAAGCCACACAAGAAGTAATAGACGACGGTAAAGAATTATATAATTTTCTATGGGAAACAATCAAATACATAAAAGACATTTTAATTTTCAAATCACAAGGAAAATTAGAATTATACAGCAAAGATGAAATGGAAAAAATTAAAGAATTAAGCGAAAAAACAAGCAAAGAAACACTATTTTATCTAATAAAAGAATTGTCAGAAATGGAAAATGATATAAAATGGTCAACTCAAAAAACAATAATGTTCCAAGCAGGAATAATAAAATTAACAATAGATAAAAAAGAACACGGAGACCTAGAAGAAAGAGTTGAAAAAATAGAAGAAAAATTAGAATCAGGAGATATAGTAGCAAAAGCACCACAAACAAGATATCAAGAACCTGAACCTACAGCAGTTCCAAAAGAAAAAATAGAAACCAAACAAGCAAAACCAAAGGTTTCAATGGCAAATATAACAAGCACAGAATATTGGCCCAAAGTAGTAAATAACCTAAAAACAAAAGGAAAAATAACACTATTTACAAACCTAATGAACACAAAAGCTGTAGAAATAAATGACATGCAATTAGGAATAGTTGGCCTAACATCATTCGGAAAAACAGTAGTTGAACAACCAACAAACAAATTAGAAATAGAAAAAGCAATCGCACAAGAATCAGGAAAAACAATGCAAATAAAAGTTGAAGAACCACAAAACATTGTGCAAAAAACGTCAAACCTAAACTTTGACATACCAATAAATATTATAGATGAATAAGGAGGAATTTTAAAATGGCAAAAAGAGGCGGATTTCCAGGGGGAATAGGAGGATTCCCAGGAGGAATGAACATAAATAAGCTTATGAAAGAAGCTAAAAAAATGCAAGAAGATATGGAAAAAACACAAGAAGAACTATCAGCTAGAGAATTCGAAAACTCAGTAGGCGGAGGAGTTGTATCTGTTAAAATAACAGGAGAAAAAATAATAAAAGAAATAAAAATAAATAAAGAAGTAGTTGACCCAGAAGACATAGAAACACTACAAGACTTAATATTAACATGTATAAATGGTGCAATCCAAAAAGCAGACAATGCAGCAAGTGAAAGCATGGGAAAATTTAATATACCAGGATTAATGTAAAACAAGCGAGGTGCAAAAATGTCAGCATATTCACCATCAATAGAAAAATTAATAGAAAGTTTTGAAAAATTGCCAAGCATCGGACACAAAACTGCAATAAGGCTTGCATATCACATGTTAGACATGAGCGATGATGAAATAAAAGAATTTACAAGTTCAATAACAGATGCAAAACAAAAATTAAAATATTGTTCAATATGTTTTAATATTTCAGACACAGATCCATGCCCAATATGTAGCGATACCAAAAGAGATCAAAGCACAATATGCGTTGTGGAAGACGTTAGAGACATAATGGCAATGGAAAGAACACACGAATATAAAGGAGTTTATCATGTTTTACATGGTACAATTTCTCCTTTGAATGGAATCGGACCAGACGAAATAAAAATAAAAGAATTATTAAATAGAATAAGAGACAATGAAATAAAAGAAGTAATAATAGCTACAAACCCTAGAGTGGAGGGAGAAGCAACTTCAATATATTTATCAAAATTACTAAAAGCTTTCAACATAAAAGTAACAAGAATCGCACACGGAATTCCTGTAGGAGGCGACTTAGAATACACAGACGAAATAACATTAATGAAAGCAATGGAAGGTAGAAGAGAAATTTAAAAAAGAAAGCACTTTAATGAAAAATTAAAGTGCTTTCTTTATACAATAAGAATAATTTCCGAAGTTCCAATTGTATTATTATATAGAAAATATTATATTTGGTTTTTGAGTGACGCGCAGTTTGAAAGTTTTTCCCTAA
>OLGZ01000191.1_pt1 | contig 57656 bp, 52 predicted proteins | sample 1605981 | NCBI WGS metagenome assembly OLGZ01 (sample SAMN03283291) | human gut metagenome | biome: human-associated habitat; material: feces | host: Homo sapiens | place: Peru | collected 2012
TGGACGAACTCCAAAAACATTTAAAAATCATGAAAAGGTGTGACTCAAGCCACCTTCGCGAATGTTGGCCGTATGACGAGGTTGACCTCGGGAACGGTAAAACTTGGGATATCTCAAAAACAAAAACAGGTAAACAACTAAAAATGGAAAACGGCGACAAAAGCGATTATTCAAGCAATAACGTTGGTATCGTAACAGCCGACGGCACCCCGATGATACTTAGTTACAACAAAAAATGTGAAGCACTCGACCCTGTAAAACAATACCAATGGTCAACATCTGACGGCAAGCCTGTTTCTAACGCAACGGCAGGATGTGTTGCGGCGATTTTTGAAATTAATGGCGGAGCAAAACCAAACAGATATGGTGATGATGTTGTAGCCTTTAATTCAAAGGCTTTAGGAAACAGTTGTGCAGTAATAGCTGGAAACCTGTGTCTTTCTGCCCCATTTACTCCGACACCATTGACAAAAGCAGAATGCGAAGCAGCTGTAGCAGAAGGCAAACTGGGAATAAAAGGTTGCTATTATGAACAAGACTATTGGGCAGGAGCAGTAAAGCAATGTGGTGGAGTATCAAAAATGCCAACAATGGCACAACTGGGAGAACTGGCAAGTCAGTTGTATGTAGGTAACCCTACTATAGCTGCAAAACAAGATAAAGACAATATCCAATTTGATTCCAACTCTTCAACCGCCAAAGCCCTCGGACTTACTCCGTACTTCTACCTTTGGTCGGGTGAGGAGCGCAGCTCTGACAACGCGTACAACAGGAGCTTCGGCACTACGGACTCGAACTGGATCAACGGCTACCGCGGCGACGGCAGCAATCAGGCGGTTTGCTTAGGTGATTAGGAACATAGGTGACACTTATTTACTTCGTCACTTATTAACTTTTATTAGCGGACAATGTGATTTTTCATGTTGTCCGCTTTTTCTAATTAATCCCCTCTACCTTTGGGAGAAGGGAAGTCAGAGTCACATTCCACGACGATGCGATCCTCACGTCGCTTCGCTCCTCAGGATGACATGGTTTAAAAACAAGTTCAGCATGACAAATTATTTTATTTTAGCGTGCCAAATTTAGTCGTCCAATAGCCTCGCCCCTATATGCAAAACCCTTGGGCTTACAAAACACGCCCACACTATTTAAATGTTGGGTTTAATGGATCATTTTGGTTTAAGCCCATTATGTCACGTACAAATTTGATTGCACCAACCCCGACAAGCCCGATGCCTGCTCCTTTTGACAAAGTTTTATTTTTCGCCAAAAGTGCGGTCAAGCCCAAGCCCAACGGTACTACGGCAGATGTAAGCATGCTCACGGCACCGCCCAAATACCCGACTGCAGAGTTCCACAAATCACCAAAATTGTTTTCCATTTCAAAGTTAAACAAAAATTTCTTCATTTTCGACTGTACAATACTTGGTTCTGAAAGGTATAGAGTATTATTGAAGGTCGAACCTACATCATCAGCCTCTCGGCTTTGAGAATAAGTATCAGCTTGCAATTTGCCGTAAATATGTGCATCATAACCTATCATACCGATCGCCGCAGCTCCCGCTGCTTTTGCCAAATACTGCCCGTAATTATTTTTTATTGCTTGTGTTATCGTTTTTAGTGATACTGCCATAACTTCTACCTACCTGTTATTAACCCTGTTCCGCTTCTGCCGGCTGTTCTTCTGTCGGTTCGGCTTTTTCGGTTTTCGTTTCCGCCTTAGTTTCAGTCTTTGTTTCGGACTTTTTAGGTTTTTCCTTTACTTCAAATTCTTTTTCTACGGTTTTACCGCTCATTTTTAGTAATATTGATGTCGCACTCAAGGCATCTTGTCCGTAACCGTCTTGAGATTGTTGCATTTTTTGCAGAATTTTTACGGAGGTATCGTCGCCAGTAATGGCTCTTGAATCAAGTAAACTCAAGGCAATAATTCTGATTTGTTGCGACGGGTCTTGCAACATCTTATTTGTCAATGCGGTCAAGGCCTTGTCGTTTCTTCTGGAATCATCTTCCTGTAATCTTGCAACAATTTCCTTCGCACCCATCATTCGAACTTCTGTATCCTGACTGTTCAAATAATTTTCCAAAGTTCTGATATAATTGTCGGTTAATTGAACAATTTTACGTTTTTCGGTTTTCTTGTCAGTTTCTTTGTTTACTGTTTCGTTGACGGTTTTATTTGTTGTGGTGTTTGTAACATTGTTACCATTCGGGTCTTGTTGACCATTTTGTCCGTTCGCACCATTCACCCCTGCGACAGCACCTGCCGTGGCATTGTCAATTCCACCATTGCCATTAGCTCCGTTGACACCTGCTCCGTTTTGCGAAACATCTCCGCTATTACCGTTTACACCACCGTTAGCACCTGCACCGCCAACGCCGTTTGCACCGTTCGGATTAAAAGATTGTGTATAGTAGTTTGAAGGATAACATCCGCCAAGTCCTGTCCCATAAGCTCCATAACCGTTTGAGCCGCCACCGTTGACAGTTGCACCGCCAAGAGGAGCACCTATCGCAGGATTGAAAATCTGAATATTTACACCCGCATACTGTTGCGACTGCTGCGGCGGAAGGACTTGCACAGTCTGAGGTTGAACAGGCTGACACCCACAGGTTTGATACTGCGGTTGTGCTTGATTTCCTATATTTGCGTTTGGAACATGCGTTTGCATAATACTACCTTTTAACTACCTATTATATAAAAGTATAAATACATTAAATAATTGCTATTTTTTCGCTTATTTTAAGAAATGTAACATGTTTTCTTTAATATGGGCATGCTATCATAATGGATGTATGGGAACTTATGAAGAAAACTTTTTAGAAAAGCGTCCTCAATCTCTTTGCAAAATGTGTGGCAGATGTTGTCGTGTGGCAACAACACCAAAACCTTACGAAGAACTTCAACAACTTGCAGGACTCGGCGACAAATCTGCAACGGATTTTTTGAAGATTTTTGAACCTTACCCGTCTATTGAAGCAGCAAAAGCCCAAGACAAAGAACTTGTCGAAAATATCCTCACAAAACTTGAAGAAGATGGAACTGACACGTCAAATATGACATTCTACCATTGCAAATACATCCTCGACAACAACATGTGTTCAATTTACGAAGAACGCCCGACCTTATGTAAACATTGCCCTAGTACGGCATGGGTAATCGTTCCGCCCGGATGCGGGTTTGAGAGCTGGTTATACGTTATGAGAGAACGTGACAAAAAACGAATTCGCAAGTCCAAAGAAGATTTGCTTGAGCTTAAACTTCTCAAAACTAAAACGAAAGACCCGAACGATTTAAAAAAAATTGAGGCGGTCGAAAACAAAATTCACTCAACAATAGACCGCTTCCGCAAGTATGGTGCGGACAACTGGTAGTCTAACCGTTTTCTTTCATATATTTTTCGTATAAATCAGGACGTTTTGCTTTTGTGCGTTCCAAAGATTTTTGCAAACGAAATTCTGCAATATCCTTATGATTACCGTTCAAAAGAACCTCCGGAACCTCTAATCCTCGAAACTCCCTTGGTTTTGTATAATGCGGATATTCTATCAAGCCGTTCGAAAAACTGTCCTCATCCGCCGATTCAATTTTACCGAGTGTACCCTCAACCTTTCTGCTAACCGCATCCATAAGACATAATGCAGGCAATTCTCCGCCAGTCAAAACAAAATCACCGAGTGAAATTTCTTTCGGTTTAATAATTTCACGAATTCTTTCGTCAAAACCCTCATAATGACCGCACATCAATACAATTTGGCTATAATTTGCAAGCTCGTTCACAACCCCGTCCGTAAGCTGTTCACCTTGAGGGGAAAGCATTACAGTCACAGACTTTTCATCCTTTTCAATACTTTCATAAGCATCAACATAAGGTTGGGGCATCAAAACCATGCCAGCTCCGCCACCATAAGGGGTATCATCAACTTTTTTATGCTTATTAAGAGTGTAATCTCTCGGATTGACGGTATTCACGGAAATCACTCCCGCCTCAACCGCTCTTTTCAAAATACTGAACCCGCAATATGCCTCTATCATTTCCGGAAAAAGCGTCATGACATCAAATCTCATTGCAAAAGCCCTTCTTGATTATTTATCACAATCTTTTTATCCTTAATGCTTACCGAAATTATAAAAGCTTTTACAAACGGCACAAGACAAATATTTTTGGAATTCGTCTTAACCGAAAGCAGATCATTTGCCCCGTTATTGGAAACCCCAACGACAAAGCCGAGCTTATTATCATTTATATCAAACACCGACAAGCCGACAAGCTCATCTATCAAGAATTCATCTTCCTCAAGCTTTTCTCTGATAACATTTTCTTCAACAAAAATAATCTGTCCCTTTAAAGGCAACAAATCATCTATTGAATCAATTCCCTCAAACTTCATCAAAATAACAGATTTATTTAATCTGCTGTTCTGAATATTTAAAGGCTTATATTCGCTTCCGTTTTTCACAAAAACACAATCAAGCGAAAGCAAGAACTCTTCCTGTCCTTTAGAGAAACCGACTTTTGCATCGCCTTTTATACCATGAAAATTAAGAATTTTCCCGACAGAAATGAACTTATTATTCATTTTCAGGTTCTTCTGCTTTCTTTGGTTTTCTGCCGCGTTTAGGTTTTTCAGCTTCAGCCTCAGGTGCTGCAGCAGCTACCGGAGTTTCTTCAGTTTTCTCTGCCGTAGCATTTTCAGCTTTTTGATTTTTAAATTCTTCCGGACAATCAGCTCTATCTTGATTCCAACGTTGCAAGCCCATTTGAGAACGGATTAAGCCAATACCCACGTGAACTCTCCACTCATCCATTTTGAGTTGAGCCGCAATGATTTTGTGACATCCGATTGGAGGGAGCGGAAGCAACGGTTCATACAGATTTTTGATTGCAAAAAGTTGATCAGGCGAAATCGCAAGTTTACGTTTCGGGAACGGCAACTTCGGCAACATCATTTTTTGTCTTACCAAATTGATACCAAAGAAAACTTTTCTTGGTTCTAACCCGATTTTTTCGCCGATAACTTCGTGGCAATCAGGGTTTGGCAATGGCAACATTTGCTTATAAAGCAATTCAATTTGTTCTAATTGTTCTTTACTTACTAACAACTGCTTTGGAGCTTTACTTCTTTGAGGACGTCTGTTATTAAATCCGCCTCGATTAAATCCACCCTGTTGCGGCCTTCTGTTGTTGTAATTGTTGTTTCTGTTGTAACCGCCTTGTGGTCTGTTCTGTCCGTAACCGCCTCTGTCACGATTGTAGCCGCCTTCTCTGTTATAACCGCCGCCTTGGTTGTCACGTCTGTAACCGCCTTGTTGACGATTTTGGTTATAGCCGCCACGGTAGTTGTTATTTCCGTAATTATTGTTTCTGTAGCCGCCTTGAGGTCTGTTTTGACCGTAACCGCCTTGGTTGTTGTTATATTGACGTTGAGGTCTCGGACGACCTTCACCTGCACTGTAGCTACTATAGAATTGAGGTTGAATTTCCGTACTGTAACCGTTCATCGGCTGTTGCGGAGCTTGCTCGTTGTGTTGAGCCGATGCCGGAGCTTCTGCAGAACCGCTCCCATCGGTTGACGGATTAATCATCATTTTTTTGTCAGGATACAAACAGTCAGGACAAATCACTCTTTTGGGGTTTTTTGTCTCAAATTCACGACCGCATTTGACGCACTTGTTAACATACATAATTGAAAGCCTCTTAATTAAAAATCATAAACATAAAATATCAACTAGTTTTAAAGTAATTACTCCTCGGTAATAAATTAAAAATATACTTAATACAATCATACTAACACAAATATTAAAATTTATCAAGTCCTATAATAAATATTTGTATTATTTTTCAACCATAAAGGTGACAGGACCGTCGTTAACCAACTCTACATCCATCATTGCACGAAATTTACCTGTTTCGGTTTTAAGCCCTGACGCACGTATTTTCCCTACAAAATCCTCATATAATTTAACGGCTATATCCGGATGAGCAGCTTTGTCAAAGCTCGGACGAGTTCCCTTTTTACAATCCCCACAAAGTGTAAATTGCGAAACAACAAGAATTTCGCCATTAACATCATTTACGGAAAGATTCATTTTATCATTTTCATCCTCAAAAATTCTCAAATTAAGAACTTTTTGAGAAAGTTTTTCACAATTTTCAACAGTATCTTCTTTTTCAACCCCCAGAAAAACAAGCAAGCCTTTATCGATTTTGGAATAAAGTTCCCCCCCTATTGTGACCGACGCCCGCTTAACTCTTTGAATCAGTGCTTTCATTTTTTATGCACCTCCGACTTTGTCTTACCGCTCAACTGACCGCAAGCAGCATCGATATCCGCTCCGCGTTCCAATCTTACCGTAACCTTTTTACCCGCATGTTCCAGCAAATATTTGAATTTCATTATCGAATTGTTTGACGGTCGCTGATAATCATTCTTTGCCGTTGGATTATACGGTATCAGGTTGATATTACACTTTATATCTCGCAAATAATGGGCAAGCTCTTTTGCAGAATCTATAGTGTCATTCAAATCTTTTATCAATAGATATTCTATCGTAATTCTTCTACCCGTTTTATCTACATAGTTTTTCAAGGCTTTGTGCAAATCAGCCATATTATATTTGTCCTCAATTTGCATAAGCTGACGACGGATTTCATGGTTTGGAGCATGTAAAGAGAGTGCAAGCGTTGATTGCATATCCAATTCCGCAAGCTTATTTATCTGCGGCACAATTCCGCTCGTCGAAACTGTCAAACGTCTTGCCCCGATTTGGAAACTATCGTTAAAAAGCTCCATCGCCTTAAGTACGTTATCAAGATTTAAAAGCGGTTCACCCTGTCCCATAAAGACAACATTCGTAACCTTCAAACCAGTATCTCGTTGAATCGTCAATACCTGTTCTACAATTTCTTTATACGAAAGATTTCGAATAAATCCACGTTTCCCCGTTGCACAGAAAGAACAATTTACCGCACAACCGACTTGCGAACTTACACATGCCGTCAAATTAGCTCGATTATCAAACCGCATAAGAACCGTTTCCACGCACTCACCGTCAGGATATTCCAGCAAGTATTTCAAAGTTCCGTCAGAACTCTCTTGCTTAACTTTAATCTTTACATTAGACACAGTAGCAAATTTTTTCAGCTCTTCTCGAAATTTTACGGACAAATCCGTCATATCATCAATAGATTTTGCGGATTTAAGATAAATCCAGTTGTGAATTTGTCGAGCTCTGAATTTTGAAGCCTTTAGCTCATCCGTAATTTCTTCAATCTCTTTTAAAGTTAAACCTGTTAATACTTTCATAATCTTCCTTTTATAATTTTGACGGACTTAACCGAGCCGTTCCTTATAGTATTCTATAATTTCAACCATAGAATGCAACATGAGTGCAATCGGTTCAACCTCTTCTTTCCAACCCTTATATCCGCAAGTTTTCGGCAAAATACTCAATGCATTATCCGGAAAATCACGGCAAATTTGCGGGCGATTTTCATAATCCGAACATCTATTATCTTTAGTTAATTTAGGGCAATGATAAAAATAAACTTCATCCTCTTTGTTATCCTCAAGCATTTTTATGTACTTGGGATAAATTTTTCGAGCATCTTCTTTACTTTCATAAGGTATAAAAACACTCAAAAACTGGGTTGCAAAATTATCCCCATTCGCGGCTTTTTGCTTGAGTTCGTCAGGTGAAAACTCGCTACATGCCAGATTACAACAGGTAGCACAACCGACGCATTTGAACTCTTTTCTATACGCTAAAATCTCTTGATATTTTCTACAAACCTCTTTTGAAATATCTTTTTCAAGAAGAGTCAATACATCAGCACACCACTTTTGACCTGCAGGATTTTTCGAAAAATCATCAAACAGATCACCCTCAAACCCTTGCGGACGAAGTTCTTCAACACGTTTGTTAATTTCGGCAAAGGATTTCAAAAAAATCTCACGGTACTCACTACGTAAAGTTTCTACTGTCGAATACAATTCACTCATGGCAGTATCATATCACAAATACCCTCGGCATTCTCTGGCTATTATTATTCATTGCCATAAAGTTTATTATAAGAATATTTCAGCATTTTATCCATCATGCCTTCTTCCGGATTTTGAGCTAGAAACGCAGTCCTATAAACATCTTTTGCATCAATTATACCGTTCATTTGACCTTTTTCGTTAAAATCCAAAACATGCATATATGCCGAAATCTCTTTATCATCAATCTTTCCGTCATGATCTTGGTCAATTTTATTAAAAAGAATTTCATTTTGTTTCTTTATAGTGGCTTTATCTTCGTCACTTACACCTTCCAAGTTCATGCCTGCATCTTGAAATCTGCTAAAAGCTTTCATATCGATATCACCGCCGTTTGCGTATGTTTCAGAGATATGTTTTGTCAAAGAATTGCCGAGTTTTTTAATATTTGTATTATATTCAGCATCTAATTTTTTAATATCTTCCGGAGTTTTATTCTTTTTACCGGCTAATTCTCGCCACTCATTTGACGTAACAGGAAGTTTTACATTAGAATCACTTGACATTTTATCAAGAATTTGCGAAATCTCTGCACCGGTCTTGGCATCGCCCTCTAAAGTCGTATTTTGAGCAAGCACAGGAGCATTAGTTTTCAATATGCCGTTAACGGTTGTTGTTTCAGGTGCCTGAACATTTGCTACAGCTTGTGCTTTTGCGGTTTTATTTCCGCCTCTCAATTTTGACAAACCCGAAAAGAATCCACCGGTCGTTTCTGAAGTTTGAGCAGTTGAAGTTGTATTCGTCGAATGATTTGTATTTAATGCTGAAGAGGTTCTTTGGACACCCGATTTACCGCCAAAAACTTGTATATCTTTTGCGGAAGTCTTATTTCCGAAGAGATTAGTCTTTTGAAGTCCTCCGTTTGAAGAACCCGCTTTCTTTATATTTTCAGGATTTCCGTTAATTGCAAAGCTCATATAAAAAGCCCTCTTATTATACTCTCTTACACATGTAAAGTATTTTTTAAGAGGACTTTTTCAAAGTTTATAAAATTCGTTACAAAAGTTTACGAAATATCCCATCTTCCGCAAGTACCGCCCCAACGTGCAATAATATTGCCTTTAATGTCTTTGATATTTGTGTAGTGCGGAACTTCGCCTTCACCTTCCAAAATAGTGATAACTTCGCAGTTATTTGAACAACCGTTGCAATCACAAGTTATTGAATGGAAATGCATATCTCCAACCTGCCAACCTTTGAACTTGGTTTGAGCATCAGTATACTGATGATTTTCCATAGCCAGAAGAGCCGCACCGATTGCACCCATGGTCTGGTGATTTTCTGGAACAATAATCTTCTGACCAAGAGCTTCTTCAAAAGCTTTTACCATGCCGGAGTTCGTCGCAACACCACCTTGGAAAGTAATAGTCGGCAACAATTCTTTGCCCAACGCAAGGTTTGAAAGATAATTACGAACAAGTGCCTGACAAAGCCCGTATAACAAATCTTCTACCGGATAACCTAACTGTTGCTTGTGGATAAGGTCACTTTCGGCAAAAACACCGCAACGACCGGCAATACGTGCAGGGTTTGTAGATTTCAAAGCGGTTTCACCAAAAATCTCAATCGGAACATTCAATCTGTTTGCCTGCTGATCTAAGAAACTTCCCGTACCTGCCGCACAAACAGTATTCATCGCAAAATCGGTAACAATACCGTCACGAAGAATAATGATTTTACTGTCCTGACCTCCGATTTCAAGAATTGTTTGAACCCCCGGAACATTAATACTTGCAGCTACTGCGTGTGCGGTGATTTCGTTTTTAATAATATCCGCACCTACAAGAGCTCCCGCAAGGTTACGTCCCGAACCCGTAGTTCCGACACCCATAACCGTATAATCGGTCAATTTTTGTTCATATAATTTTTTAAGCCCGTTTTGCACAGCCAAAACAGGTTTGCCTGCCGTTCTGAGCATATAACTGTCTACATACTTGCCGTTTTCATCGACAAGTGCAAGTTTCGTCGTTACCGAACCTACGTCTATCCCTAAATATACTGTTAAACTCATATTACTTCCTTCTTGTTATTTAATAACTTTACTTTATCACAAAAGAATTTGTCATGTAATACTTTCCGAATTATAGAAATTCAGGCAATAGTAAAAATTCCCGAAATTGCTCACTATTGTATTGAGAAAGGAGAAAATTTTATGTTTTTTAACGTGATGAAAGCAAAAGATATCGTCGACCTTGAAGACGGAAAATTTAAACGAGAAACCCTAATGGAAAAAGGTGAAAGCTGTCTTTCCGTCATCGCTATCAAAAAAGATGAAATCATCGACACCCACACTTCAGCCGCAGACGCCGCAGTCTACGTCGTTAACGGCAAAATCGAGCTCCACTTCGACGCAGAAAAATTCACCCTGAGCGAAGGGGAACTCTTGATGTTTAAAAAAGACAAAGAGCACAAAGTTGTCGCCCTAAAGGACAGTGAATTTTTACTTATAAAAATCTAGTTAATAAAAAACGGCTTCACTCTTGTGAAGCCGTTCTGATTTATAGGGGGAAATGCATATTTATTCTTGTTATGCAACAACTGAGAGTTGTTGCGGAATTGCAAAGGTTTCAAGATTTACGTTGTGTTTTGCCATGTGTTTTGCGATTTTTACAGGGTCTGTGATAAATTCTTCCCCTTTGCTATTAGGTTTAGCCGTCTTAATTTTCACGACTTTACCTTTTTGAGTATAATATGTATTTTGAGTTGCAGGATTTAGGTGTGGCCCGTCACAAATTGTTTTTGCTACATTTTCGGCTTTTTGAGCAGAAGTCTTAACCGAAGCCAATGCCTCACCACCTTTTGCAGTATTTCCAACCGTGTTCAATTCTGCTCGCTGTGCTGCGTTTTGTGCCTCCCGCACAGCTTTCGCCTGTTTTTGACTTTGGGTTAACGGCTGATACGCAATAGATCTATCATAAGCCGCTTGCATTTGAGGGGTTACAACATCGTCCAAGTGTTGTTCTACCAACCTTCTCGAAGCCGCATTCGCATTTTTCGTTTCTATATTTTGAATTACTCTTGCCTCTTGAGCATTTGTAATCGGTTTTGCGGCACCCGTAACAGATGTGCCTTTTATGCTGTGCTTTTTATTTGTTGTGGCAAACCATTCTTTTGTCTTTGCCTTTTCTAGTGCAGTTTTTGCGGTTTTTCCATTAAAAAGTTTCGATGCCCAATTTTTTACGACTTTCCAGTTTTTGCCTAAGAAAAATGCACCAACTGCAAGCCCTGCACCCATAATAACCGTACCGGCACCAATGCCGTCACTCTTTTGGTCATCTTCCTTTCCGTTAAAATAAATTTCACCGCCGACTTTTGGAAGAGGTTTAGGGCTTATTATGCCTTGCCATCCATAATACGGATTTGTACCAAGATACGGGGTACTAATTCCATTTCCCATAAAATCTACCTTTCAAATTTTACACATAACCTACACTACTATAAACAATTTTTGTGAGAAATAATTGCGTAATTTTGAAAAATTGTAAATAATCGTTACATTTTTAAATTTGCAAAACCGTATTCAAATTCCGGCAAGGAAATATCCACGCAGTTGAAGTTCTTTATTGAAACAGGCTTTTCACACACAAGCCCTGCAACATAAGCACTCATCGCAAGCCTGTGATCCTTGAAAGTTTCAACATCAACTCCGCCACGAAGTTTAGTTTTTCCACAAATAATAAATCCGTCAGGCGTTTCCTCTATATCTGCCCCGAGATTTTTCAACATAGTAGTTACGGCAGAAACTCTGTCACACTCTTTGTTTCTAAGATCCTCCGCATTTTTGATAACGGTTTCCCCTTCGGCTTGTGTTGCAAGAACCGCAATAATCGGCAATTCGTCAATCAATTTCGGAATAATATCACCCTCAATAGTCGTTCCTTTCAATTCAGAATAACGAACCCTGATATCTCCGACAACCTCATTGCAAACGGTACGTTCGTCCAAAATCTCGATATCTCCGCCCATTTGCTCAATAACCTTCAAAATGCCAGTACGTGTCGGATTAAGCCCTACATTTTTCAAGATTATATCAGAGTTCGGGACAATCAAACCTGCGACCATATAAAACGCTGCCGAGGAAATATCACCGACGACCTCAATATCTTTTGGCTCAAGGATTGATGGTTTTATTGTCACACTTAACCCGTCAACATTTATATCCGCTCCGAGGTAGGACAACATCAATTCGGTGTGATTTCTTGATAAAGAAGGTTCTATGTATGTCGTTACACCTTCTGCGAACATGCCGGCAAGCAGAACGCAAGATTTGACCTGTGCTGTCGAAAGTTTGGAGCGGTATGTAATTCCGTGAAGTCTTTGTCCGTTAATACAAAGCGGAGCAAGGTTATTTGTTGAATGAATTACCGCTCCCATTTGAGTTAGAGGCTCTATTACACGTTTCATAGGACGATTTGAAAGACTTTCATCCCCGATTAACATTGATTTGAAATCTTGCCCTGCGAGAATGCCTGACATAAGTCGCATTGTTGTTCCGGAATTTCCGCAATTCAGATAGCAGTTCGGCTTGCTCAAAACTCCTGTGGACTTGACAAGCAGAGTTCTGTCGTCAACTTTTGTGATTTCAACCCCGAGTTTTCGACAAACTTCAACCGTTGAAAGCGGATCTTGAGCTTTAGAAAAGCCTTTTATCAGGGTGTTTCCCTTAATCAGAGAACTTATCATAACGGCTCTGTGCGAAACAGATTTGTCAGCCGGAATGGTCAATTCGCCACGTAGCGGGTAATTTATCGGAATGGTAACTTTATTCATGACTAAATGGTAACATATAATAAGATTTTGTAAAAGGTGGGAAAATACATATTTGTTGATTGGGGTTAAAATACGCATTTTGGAAGGGATTGGAGTCGTTTTACAAATTATACTTAAATAAGTAGAAAATACAAAGATGGTGGAAGTAGCGAGAAAATTTTGGCAAATCTATTTACATTCAAGCGGGGTTCAAGTAGAATAGAGGTATCGACTTTGGCATGATGAGAGCCGAGGAATACAAGTGAATAGATAAAGAGAGGTGTCCGAGCGGTTTAAGGTGCAATCTTGGAAAGGTTGTGTGGGAGCAATTCCACCGTGGGTTCGAATCCCATCCTCTCTGAATTTCTGGAGAGGTGTCCGAGTGGTTTAAGGTGCGGATCTCGAAAGTCTGTGAAGGGTAACACTTTCCGTGGGTTCGAATCCCACCCTCTCCGTTTTTAAGTCTTTGGTAAGTTTGATATGTTAGGTGGGATGAGAACCTCACACGACGAAGTCGTGTCTGGGTTCGAGCGGATTTTTTGCAGAGAGCGGAGGACTTTTGCTAAAGTCTGCCAAGACTTTGGGCAAAATCCGTAGACTCGTTTAACGCAAAAAATCCAAGAAGAGCCCACCCTCTCCGAATGAAAAATCGGCAGGCTTCGGGCTTGCCGATTTTTTATCATGGGTGATTGATTTGAAGCCACTATTTTGGGTTTGAGCGAGGAGCGAGCAGAGGGCGAAGGCTTGAATGCGGAATAAATTATATTTATGTAGCTTTCAACCGTAGACCCGTTTAATGCGAGCTCCTCAAGATAATCCCACCCTCTCCGTTTTTTAGTTTAAACTTAGAGAATAAGTGAGAATAAAACTTACAAAAACCGCCTCAATAGGGCGGTTTTTAGCATGTGATTTTTAACAGAGAATTTTTATTGTTAAAGTTTGGCTCATTTTTCTAAAAAATTCTTCAAAATTCTCTTTTTCAAATTTTCAAGGTGCAGATAGGGTTAATCTTTTATTAACACATGATTGCCATTAATCGTTACCCATTTACCGTCAGATGAAGATGTGGTATAACTTTTTGCTTTTTACCATATTTGCAGCTTTATTTAATTCATCTCTAAATTTTTCTGCAGATAATTTTTTACTTAAATCTTCTAAATACTTATTTTTATTTGTCATTTTTTACCTTTCTTTTTTTGTATTTTGTAGTAACATATTTCTATGAAATTTTTAGATTTTAAGAAATATTTTTTTTCATATTTTTATATAATATTTGCATTTGCCGGAATGTATCTTTTATGGTTATCATCAACATTTCCACCTCCGACAGAAGATGAATTTTTTAGCGATGGATCAGGTTATTTTATTTTTGGTGGATTATCTATTTTTGCCTATTGGTGGTGCTGCGGATTTTTATTGCTTGAAATATTATTACGCAGGTTTGTTATCCCCAAAATATTTCCTAAACTAAATATCACATTTAAAATCGACATACCTAAGAAACTGAACATTGTTCTTTCTGCGTTATTCTACATATTTTTTGCTATTGCTACAGTGCCACTAATTATCACTGTTATAGCACTAATTTGGTCTATATTTGATTAAAGCATAGGTATCACTCCTTTCTGATTTTCTACAAAAAAAAAGTAAGGCAGAAATTTTAATCCTTTAATTATCTTACCTTACTCTTTTTTATCTATTTAATTTTATACTACAATTATAACACCTATTTTATATTTCTGTAAAGATTACTAAAACAAAGCCTATTGCTCTCTGGACTAAAATATCAGAATAAAAAATCGGCAGGCTTCGGGCTTGCCGATTTTTTATTATGGGTGATTGATTATAACTAGTGTAATTTATTGAGTGGTTTGATTATTACAGCTGGTGTGATTATTTCTAGCAGTCCATTTTGAAATTTTTCTCCGAAAAAGTGCCGATAAATTAGGAATTTTTTTTTCAAAATCCCTGTGGCATGAGTTACAAGTTCTTGCAATAGAATAAGAACAACCAATAGAAATTGAGCCAACTATTGAAGAAAAGCCAAAACTTCACCATCAGTTGGTATCAGTAAATTATCTATATTATTATTGCTTTTAAAATGTTCTAAATCTTTTCTTGTAACTGTTAAATGGCTTACAGCATCCATGTGGCTTGCAATTACGGTTGCATTTCTAGAATTTTTTAAAACTTCTTTTAAATCATCAATGTTCATAATTAAGCGTTCACCATTTAATACAGTTGCTGCACAAGCATTGACTACAACTACATCTGGAGAATATTTATTCAAGGCTTCTTTTACTTCTTCGCACCAAATCGTATCACCTGCAATATAAAGTGTTTTTTCTTGTTCAGCATTAAAAACAATACCCATTGCATCGTAAGGCATTCCAATCGAATCACATAAAGGTTTTAAAATTTCTCGTTTTCCATGTTGTGTATGAGTTTTGTATAATGTTATATTTCTAAAGCTTGTACCTTGTTCTGCTAAAATTTCAACATCTTTAAAACCTTTTGATAATATAAAGTTTTTATCAAATTCTGATTGAACAAATATTTTAAGATTTTTATCTATTGCATGTTCTGCATATTCGTCCCAATGATCCGGGTGAAGATGAGTGATGATAACAGAATCTACATTTACAATTTTATCAATAGAAAAAGGTAATTCTACTCTCGGTTGTCGAATTTCAGAATTAACTGCTGTTTCAAAGCCCGGCATGTAACCTTTTGGTCCAAGCCAAGGATCTATTAAGAATTTTGTATTGTCGTATTCTACAATTAATGTAGCATTTCTAATTTGAGTAATTTTCATATAATCATCTCCTTTTATGACAATATTAAATTATTATTTACTTTTTTTCAAGAATGCACTATTTTGTATAATATATACATTAAAGTATAATAGTTACCAAAAGGTTAGTTTGGAGTTTTAAATGAGTAAACAAAGACAAGACGAATACAAATGTCCACTTGAAGTTACAATGGAAATTATTGGAGGAAAATACAAGGGAGTTATAATTGGTCATCTTATTGATAAGACCTTGAGGTACAACGAATTACAAAAATTAATTTCTCACGCAACTCCTAAAATGCTAATACAGCAATTAAAAGAATTGGAAGCAGACGGAATTATTCAAAGAAAATTGTATCCTGTTGTTCCACCTAAAACAGAATATTCATTGACTGAACGTGGAAAGAGATTAATCCCATCTATTATTGAATTAAACAAATGGGGACTTACTTACTTAAAAGAAATGGATATTCCTTGTGCTTATAGGAAAGAATAAATATTCGATTTTTTAATTCCTTTGCAACTTTTTTGAATCAAGTTCAATACAAATGATTCAATCAAATTCCAAATTGCACACAGTTTTTAAAAATTAGACATAATTACTTTCCCTCTTTCTTTTTTTTGTAGTATTTTGAATATATGAATGAACAAGAGTTGATAAAAAAATGTTTAATTGATGATGATGCGATAGAAACATATCCGTTTAATAAAGAACGATGTGGTAAAATGCCTGTTATAAGGCATAAATCGAATAATAAATGGTTTGCATTGATTTTTCGTTTAGATGGAATTTTGTATATCAATCTCAAAGCAGAGCCTGAAATAATTTCAATTTTGAAAGACCAATATCCTAAATCTATAACTCCGGCTTGGCATATGAATAAATCTCATTGGTGCAAAGTTGATGTTAATAAAATAGAACCTGAAGTTTTAGATGCAATTATCAAAAGAAGTTTTGATATTACAAACAAAAAACATTCTAAAAGCATATCTGCTTTTCCCTCGAACTTAAGCAATTAGAGAAATTTTGTCTAAATTCTATCAATTTATATTAATTTTAAACTTTCACAAACCTTGACTATACTAAAATTCTCTATTTATTTTTTCCATAATTCAAACAATGTTCAATATTTTCTTTTGGCAAATACATAACAGCACTAGGAAACATTGGTGAATTTTCGCGTTTTCCTCCGTTTGCCAACCAAGCTTCAAGCTCCTGATTATATGCCGGTTGCTTGTATCTGAACCCTAATTTATAATAAAAACCTGCCGGATGAGTTTTTCCGTCAATACTGCTTGCATCCAACATAACTCTACCTTTTGTCAATGGATTTGATAAACTTTTTTCGACAACATTTTGTACGGCTGCAGTTCCGGAACCCTTACCGCCTGACCACAACTCATCTATATGATAATATGGTAAACTTTCTTTATATTCATCCCAATGAGCAGGGATGACCTTTGTTTTGCCTTTATCCTGTCCAAACCTTACAACTGTAGTATGTTCAGGAACAAATTCTTTTTTTATATTAACGTAATCATTCGGAATGCAGCCAAATTGCAAAGTTTCACTTTCCTCAATATGGCTTGAAATCCTTGCCGGATGAACATTTGCAGGAGCTTTTAGCTTTTCCGTAACTCTGTAATAATTGTCTTTTACTTTTACTAAATCAAACTTATCGGCAGTAAAAGCATTTGTATCAAATATGGTTTCGTAACTGTTTGCATTATATGCCTTTATCGGAGTTTTTAAATCAAATTCAACGATTGCATTTCCACGACCGAGAGCAAAACTATTCGCATAACTTTTATTATATTCAGGAGCTACTGAAGTAAACCCTTTATTGTTAAAAATGAATTTTCTAACACCTTCTTCATCCGTACAATTAGACAAACCACGATAAAACTTGCCAGTTACGGGTTCAGATTCTCTTATTGCTTGTTTTAGACAACTTACGATATTATTTGATTTTTGAGAAAGAGGAGCTTGCTGACGCAAATATACGTTTATATACGGACTGTTTGCATACTCTTTATAAGCCTTTTCTATTTCATCCGCAGAATGTCTTACAAATTCAAACTTGTCGCAATCCAATTTTAATTCTTTAAACTGTAAAAGTTCTTTCGGCTTTGTTTGCAAAACACTGCTTTTACCTGCTACTTTCAAATAATCATATATGCGAGGTACAACCTTATTTATACTAATCACAACTTACCCTAATCCTTATAAATTAATACATTAACCAACCACATATATAAAAACATTTGGCACAAAAAATTTGATTTTTTGTATATTTTTGTTAACTAAAATATTAAACAATTTCAAAATGATGATTACAAATGGCAGAACTACAACTCAGTTGGGGCATTATCGCCAATGGTATCGACAGCCTCAACCTTAATATCCGTAATTAATTCAGAATAAGAAATTACGACAATAGTCGGAATATGTCGTTCTAATAATTGATACAACGGCAACCTTATACGTGGTGAACATAAAATTACAGGCTGATGACCACATGCCTGCTGTGCACTAATCATTGTTGTTGCAGCACTTTCAATCAATTCTTGTACCTGCATTGGGTTCAACAAGAACATTGTACCCAACTCGGTTCTCTGACAACTGTCATCAAGAATTTTTTCCCAATCAGGAGAAAGTGTCAAAGCATAAAGAACTTTATCATCTCCGACATTTGACAAACAAATTTGACGCCCTAATGCTGCCCTCAAACGTTCTGACAAAATATCAGGTTCTTTTGAAAATCTTGCATAATCGCAAAGTCTTTCAAACACAAAAATAATATCCTTAATCGAAACTTTTTCTCTGATAAGATTAACAAAGATTTTTCTCAAATCACTTGTAGAAATAATTGTCGGAACAAGGTCGTTAACAAGAGTCGGGTCTTGAGAGCGAACAAGTTCCATAAGCTTAAGAACATCGGTTTTTGTCATAACCTCATCAACGTGTTTTCTTACACATTCCTGCAAGTGAGTAACAATAACGTCTGTTGAATCGATTGCCGTGACTGAACGAACAGCTTTTGCATCATCAGGTGAAACCCAATATGCCTGCGTTTGATACGTCGGCTCAATACCGATAATTGCGTCCTCCGGAACTTCTTTTTTAACAGCATCCCATTGATCAGCAACCACCATAAGTCGTCCGGGGTATACATATCCTGTTGCAACAGTGTTACCACGAATAGAAATCATATATTCATTTGCGTCAAGTGCAGAAGAATCCATAATTCTGATATTCGGCAAAATATATCCGAGTTCATCCGTAACTCTCTGACGAAGTGCGGCAATTTTTGCAAGAAGTTGACCTTCCTGATCAGGGTCGGCAATTACAAGCAGGTTTGCACCAACTTGCAAACTCAAAACGTCAACACCCAGTCTTTCGTACATTCTGTTCGGGTTAACCAAATCCTGCATGTTTTGACGAACATTTTCCAACTGACCGAGTTGTGATTGGACATCTGCATTAATAAGAACAGAGAACCCAGCAACGCCGAGCCCTACACCCATTAACAAGAACGGCAACCACGGCAAACCCGTATAGCCAGAAGTCAAAGCCATAAATATCAAGAATCCGCCCGCAAAGAAGAGGGCGTAAGGTTTACTCATAATCTGAGAGGTTACATCAGAACCCAAAGAGTCGCTCTGTGCAGAAGAACGTGTCATAAAGATACCCGCTGCGATTGACATCAACAGTGACGGAACCTGAGATGCAAGACCATCACCGATTGTCAGGATTGTATATTTGGAAACAGCATCCGCAATCTGCATTTGGTTCATAATACATCCGACGCACAAACCGCCGACAATGTTAATCATTACGATAATAATACCTGCGATGGTATCCCCTTTTACGAACTTCATCGCACCATCCATACTACCGAAGAGGTTTGATTCTCTGGACAGGTCTTCACGCTTTTTAGTAGCTTCTTCCGGAGAAATCAATCCTGCGTTAAAGTCGGCGTCGATTGTCATCTGCTTCCCGGGCATAGCATCTAAGGCGAAACGTGCAGAAACTTCAGCGATACGTTCAGCACCTTTTGTGATTACCATAAACTGTACAACCGTGATGATTAAGAAGATTACACCACCTACTACCATGTTACCGCCGGTAACGAATGTACCAAAAGCGTGAATTACTTCGCCGGCTTCTCCTTTTGCCAAAATCAACCTTGTGGAGGCGATTGACAATACCAGTCGAAACATAGTACCGATAAGGATAATTGACGGGAATGAAGATAATTCAAGGGTCTTTTTTACGTACAGTGCAAACATCAAAAGCACGATACCGAGCGTAATATTAAGGCAAATACAGAAGTTAATAATCCAGTTCGGCAATTCGACAAGCAAAATTAACAGCAATGCCAAAACGAACAATGCCATGAACAATTCACTCATCGGATTTCCACTACTGCTTGGAGCTTGTCCTTGTGCCATTATACTCCCTTCAATGCCTCACAAATTACGGACAGTTGAGTTTCAACCGTCGCATCTACTACACCGTTTGATGTCGTCACAAGACATCCGCCTTCCGAAACTTCTTCATCCGCAAGAACTGATACTCTCGCGTCCAACCCTGCGATTGTTAAAATTTCCGGAACCTGCTGTTTTACAACATCGACCTGCACAGGATTTACCCTTAAAGCTATTTTATTTTCATCTTTTGAAAGACTCTTCAAAACGTCAACAATATTGTTAACCAAAACTTGAGGGTCTTCCGACACTTCTTTTTTAATGATTTTTTGAGCAATATCAACACTGATTTCAAGAATATCAGGGGCTATTTGCTCGTAAACCTCTTGTTTTGCATTCATAAACGCAGCAAAGGTTTCTCGAATTTGCTGCAATTCCTCACTCGCTTGCCCCATGCCTGCCTGATAACCTTCTTTTACGGCAGATTCTCTGATTGCGTCCGCTTCTTCTCTAGCTCTTGATATTAAATTTCTGTCATCAACACGCCTAAACCCTCGCCGTCTATCACCTTTGCGACGTTCTTGACGTTGTTTAAAGTCAATATTATCGAGGCTGAACAAATCTTCCTCCGTGATTTCTTTTTGAGGTTCTGGTTGAATTTGTTGAGGAATATTATTTTCTGTAACACGTTCAGCCTGAATTATGTCAGGTAAATCAGCCTCTTGCTCTTCTTGGGGTAAAATCTTTTGTTCAACAGAAGAAAAAATATCATCAGAAATTTCCGCAGAATTTTCGTCATACTGCGGTTGTTCAGGCACATTCCCCAATGTCTTGTTCAGCTTTTTCTTCTTAATAATCATGATTTAACATTATTATACACTACTTTTAATATATGTGGCAACAATGTTAGCAATTCTTACAGACATATCATAATATTCATCTTCCAACGCATTAAAAACGAAACGGCGAACATTCTGCCTTTCAAGTTGAAGCATTTTGTCGAGTTTTGGTTTCGGAATACCTTGGACAACCTCTTTAACTCCTTGAACAAGTCGCTTTTTATTAATTTCTGTTGCTCCGGGAATATTTTCGGCAATTTCATCAAGGCACTTCATCGTTAAGGTCGGGTCAACTTTTTCTTCCAACCCGTCCACAAACATATATTTAATTACTGTTCCCGCAACATCTTGATCAAATCTTTCCAAAATAGATTGAACATTCTCTTCATCCATTCGTTTCAATAAAAGAGCAAGAGAAACCATTTTCAAGAGTTTTGGCGGAGCATATTTGTCTTTTGTATTTGACGGAACACCACCACCTTGAACAGCCGGAACTCCTCCGCCTTGTGCTTGCGGGACTTGTGCTTGTGCAGGTTGAGGAACATTTTGAGCTTGCTGTGCTTGTTGTTGAGCCTGTTGGGCTTGTTGAGCTTCGCCGCTTTCTTGCATTTCCTGCATCATTTGATCAATATTCGATTGCTTTGAGGCATATTCCATCAAACCTTCATCAATCATCCCTTTGTCTTTTAACTCAGCGATTGCATCTAACCATGCCTTTTTAACATGGTGTTCAATCAACTGCAAAATCTGATCCTGCGGAAGTTCTTGTTTAAAGGTTTGTTTCGCGATTTCAAAAATGGTAAATGCAATTTTTTGCATAATCGGATCCCAGTATTGTTGAGGAATACCGGAACGTACAAGGTCTACAGACTTATGGAACGACCATTCTGCAATGATTTGGGTAATCATTACCGCCTGATCGGCATTAAAATTTGACTCTTCATCGTTATACAAAGCCTCTCCCGCAAGGGTTGCAAAATTCAGCAAGGTACTTGTGATATAAGCCCTTTGGTTTGCATCAAAATCTTTTGGCACAAGTTCGGTTGCTTGTGATGCCAAATTTTTTGCAAATTCTTTGTAATCAAAACCTTGTATCGCCATTTTCTCTTTTCCTGTTTAAAATTAGTTACTTTGTTCAATCCAGCTTTTTATCTTGTCAGCTGTGTCTTCAGTGCTTGCCTGATCAAGTTGAGCAGACATATTTTCCAGAGCATTAACCATTTCTTGCGGAGATTTAATCGCAATATATTCTCTGTTCTGCTGTTCCAGAAGTCCCTGAGCCAGTTCTGCCTGTTTATTCTGCAACTGAGCAGCTCGTGCATTGACATCCGAAAGTTCTCTATCCTGTTCGGATTCTTTTTGTCGTAAACGTTCAACCTCCATAGCGTTAGCATCTTGAACTTGACGAACTTTATCTGATACAGCCTTAAACACGATTATCAAACCGATTGCACTGAGAGCGACAGCCAACCACCAAGGGTTTCCGCTTTCATCAGGCTTAGGAAGATTAACCGGTCTGTCCGAAGCCAAGTAAGGATCAACCGTATCCGAGAAGATTACCGCAACATTTGCAGGATTAACTTTAGGGCTTGCAGCGTGTGCAACAAGTTCTTTCAAGTCATCAACGGTAATATCAGGCGGCAAAACACTCTTTTCCAAAGTTACCGCAACCGAAATATCTTCAATCATCCCCGGCTTGAGGTATTCGTTTAATTGAGTTTTGCTGACTCCGTATTGAGTTTCAGTAGCTGAACGGGAATAGCTTCTGTCCTGACTTGAATCAGCACCACCGCCTGCAACACCGTTCGGAACATAAACACTTACCGCATTAATGTTTCTATTGCTATCACGAGTTTGATCACCCAAACCTTCCGTAAACGATTGTTCACTTACAGATGCTTTTTTGTTCGGGTCGTAATCCGTGCTGTATTTTTCCGCAGGAGCTTGACGCAAGAAGGTACTTACTGTTGCAACATAATTTCCTTTTCCGATTAATCTATCCAACTGAACTTGAACTTTTTGTTGCATATATTTATCGTTTTCTTCAATACGTTCCATCATCTCATCAGACGCATTCATAATGCTGTGGTAAACATTACCGTTTGTATCGGTAATCGCAATATTTTCAGCCTCCAAGCCCGAAACACTACCCAACAAAAGGTTTGTAATAGCCTTAACTTTCAACTGATCCAATTTTTCCCCTGAAGGCATAACGATTTGAACTGTTGCCGTTACAGGTTTTTGCATAGAAGTAAACATTGTTTGTTCCGGAATTGAAATAAACACTGATGCGTTTTCAATCGGCGGAATTTTTCTGATTAAACGAGAAAGCTCACCGTTAATAGCTCTTACGAGTCTGATTTTTTTATCCTCTTTCGTTGAAGTAAAATCACCTTTATCAAAAATTTCAAGACCTGTATTTTGATCCATCAAACCGCTTTTAACAATAGCCAAAAGAGCCTGATCACGCTGAGTCATGGTATATTCTTTTAAAAATATCGTAGATTTCGTACCGTCAAGTTTTCTGCTTGCAACAATACCTTCTCTTGAAAGCAAAGCTTGAATTTCAATAGCTTTGCCCAAATTATCCGTAGTCAACAAATCTAACGGTTCTTTTATAACCTTTTCGCTTACAACTCTTGCGGCTCCGTTAGAATTGCTGTTTGAAGTATTAACAATAACACAAGTAACAATCAGTGCAAAAAATAGCACTATACCACCTATAATTCCGTAAAATAGCGGTTTGTTTTCCATTAATTTTTGAAAATCCATATTATCCCCATGGTCTGTTTTTATAACATCTATTTCGGAATATACTGTCCGAACCAGTTTTTAGTTATTAGATTATACCTGAATTTGCATTACTTTGTCATAAGCCTGAATAACCTTACCAACAGCTGTTGTTGCAATATTGACGGTAATTTCAGATTTTGCCATAGCAGTCATTACGTCGTGTATATCAACATTGGTGTTACCGGACATAACATCTTTCAACAAATTATCAGGAGCATTAACTTCCGTGTTAAAATTTTCCACCAATCCTGAAAAGACTGCCTTAAAATCCCCTGTCTTCGGAGATTCAATTCTTTCCATTCTGGCAGACGGCATTCCATACACACCCGAATCGAGTTTAGTATGTTGAATTCTGTCCGATAAATTGTAACTTGGATAAAAGTTTGACATATACAATGCCCTCCTATTCTATTCTACCTTATATATAGGTATTTTGTTAAGCGTTTTAGCAAAAAATCATCCGTTTGACGGAGTTAAACGAACAAAAATAAACTACACCGCCTAGCTGTTGTTATTTTAATGAATTTTTATCAAAAGTCATGTGATATATAAGAAATATTGTGACTTTTAGAACGGGGAGTGAAAAATTTTTATCTTTTTTATTGCTTATTTTCAAATTCTCACTTAAATTTGACAAACCATTGATTGTTTTCTATAGTATAACCGTATCAAGGTTTAAAGGAGTAGGATTATGAAAATTGCACCAATTAATTTATTTTCTAAGGTTTATCAAAATAACAACGACAATCTACCAAAAACAACGAATTTTTCCACTCAAAAAACAAACCTTCTTCGTAGTCCGGTAACCGACACCGTTCACTTCGGCTCTTATGAAACTGAACAAATGAACATCATACAAAACAGCATTACAAAACTTGTTCAACCTTACATAAACGAAAACAAAGATACATTCAACAAGCTTGCTCGCATTGGTTATGACATGCAAGAAAAATTAAAGATATACCAAGATAGCGAACAAAAGCTTTTTTATAAAGAACTCGATGCAACGCAAAATGATAAAATTCAAAAAGCTCACACCCTTACCCAACCGGCTAAAAAATATCACGACAACATAATATACTTTGAAAGATTAAGCAAAACGACCCAAAACAGTCCATACTCAACAACAGAAATCAAAAATTTTATTAATCAAAACAAAAATAAAATGACACAAAATAAAGAGCTTTTTTCACCATTTGCCCAAGCTGCAAACTCTATCACAGAACTTGAAAATAAAATGAATGACGAATTATCAACAATAAGAAAAACCAACTCCGAAGAAGTTCGTAATCTTGCTATTAAAAAAGATGAAATCGTATTTAGATTAATGTTTAGCCCATACAATGATGCCGTAAATATAATTAAAGACTTTGACGAATTAAAAAAAGATTTCCACAAAACTCCGATTTATGATACGGACAAAAAAATCGGTCGAATTAGTGAAGCTATTGACGACTTCAAAAAAGATGAACAAAGTCGCAATGAATTTCCACAAACAATGAAACAAATACTAAGTGCAAATAAAGATTATGCCCAAACCACAAAAAGTAAAGAAGAAATCAATCAAAACTACGACGACATCAATACAAAAATGAATGAAATAATCAATCTTTATTCAAACGAAATCGAAAATTATGCAAACTCATTTGACACCTCAAAGCTTGATTATAATGAGATTAACCAAACCCTTGAAACACAAAAAGATATTAACAACAAACTAAGCGAATTAATTCAAAAAGCAAAAGATGCTTACTACGAAGAATCCTTTAAAAAATTTGAAGAGGGAAACGGTTCGCAATGGGATTCGTTTAAAGATTAAGCGATCCTGTATACGCTTACGTTTTCGTCCCTGTTGACTATTACGGAAAGAAAAACACTAAAGTCAAATAATTTTCATCTTTGCTCAGATTGTAACAAAAACTTCACACAGGTGTGATTTCACTAAAGTTTCACAAAAAATATCCGTACATACTAATATAGCGTAGTAGTATGGAGAATTTGTTATGAGCGAATTTGATATATATAAGGACAACAAAACCTCTACAACGGACAATTCCGTACCGTTTTACCTGAAAAAGCCCCAAAAGACACAACAAAAAACTAAAATTGAGGGGATTTTTAACAAGAAAAGCCATCCCAAAAGCGGGTTTCAACCCAAAGGTTTGACTGTTGAAAATCAACAGTCTTCAAGCTATGTCAAAGCTCCCGAAAATCACTCAAGAATCTGCCCCAAGCTTCGATTAGATAACAACGGGAAAATCGATATTTCTCAATTTAACACAAATGAACTCCAGAAAAAATATTCCAGAAATCTTTTTACTATTAAAGAAGAAGGGAGAACAACTACAATTATTGATAAAAAAACGAACAAACCTTCAATAATTATTCAGAAAGGCGGTCGTAGCGGATATTTGTATACAACATGCGGGAAAGACGGTAAACCTACACAAGGATTTTATATCAACAAATCTAATAGCATTGCAATGAAAATAGATGAACACAACCATAAGATTTACAGCTACACTGACAACGGTAAATTACAAAGCATTACTCAAAACTTTGCTGACGGTTCTCGCAAAGAATTACGTTTTGATGCTAATGAAAAACTTTCTTCTTCTATGGTCTTTCCAAAAAATTCGTCAAGAGCGTCCGAAGAAATAAAATTTTCAAACGGAAAACCTTGGGAAAAAACCACCTTTGACGCAAAAGGCTTTGCCAAACAAGAATTTCCACTGGTAAAAGATTTGGTTGCAGATTTGTCAGAAACAACACTAGGTGTTCCAACTCCTAAAAAAAGCCTACGCGACAATATTTTGAAAAGACTGACGGACGAAAATATTCACACAATAATGGGGCAATACAAAAAAGAAACAGGCCGAAGCCTGCACTTTGACCTTTCAAAAAAATGCAACGGAGAACTTCGCACAAAATTATTAACTCATTTTGAAAAATGTTATATCAACGGTGCCGACCCTCTGGCTGCCGGAAAATCTTTAGCAGGGAATTTGAAAAAAGATTTTATATCAGGCAACACCGAGGATATAATTCGCCACGTAAAAATGATTAACAAGGACAATTTACCTTACGTGCTCACATTTTACAAAAACAAAGATGTTGAAGACAGATACAATTTTAAAAACAATCTTTCAAAACACCTGAGAAAATTTCTTCCTGACAAAGCCGTCAAAGAAATCAGCGAAAAGCTTGGCGACAATCTGATAACAGTATCAGGACTTTTGGAAAGTATAGCTTACAGGACAACCCTGACTGATAACGAACGAAAAGCGTTAAAAAACCATATTATCAAAACCGCCGTAGCTTATTCCAACGGCAAAACAAACCCTTCTATCGCAAAAGACATAAACCGCCACTTGAACAATTACAACAAACTTGAAGTGGACTTGTTGCGTTCGGCAAACAAGGGTGACGTCAGAATTCCAAACAAAGACAAAACACAAATTCCTGCAAACGGCAAATTTGACAACTACATCAAACAAGGCCGAACGGGCGATTGTTGGCTTCTTGCAGGCATGAATTCCGCAATAAGCAGACCCAAATATAAAAAAGAATTGGAATCACTAATAAAACTTGACCCGAAAACAGGCGACGCTGTTGTTACATTAAAAGGCGTCGGGTTGAAATACAAGGTTACAAAAGAAGAAATCAAAAACGGTCGGGAATTCTCAACAGGCGATAACGACGCAAAAATAATCGAAATTGCCTTTGACAAATACATGAAAGCAAGAGCCTACCGCAGAGGTGATAGCGAATACTTCATAGACGAAGATGACGGAAAAATTGCTAACATAGACGTAAACGGTAACAATTCGACCTTTGCGATATCCGTACTTTTTGGAGTAGGCAAAGGCAAATTCAACGACAACATAAACGCCAAAACCGAAAACTTTAACAACAAAAACAAACTTTACACCTTTGGCATACCAAGACGCAATGGAATAAAAGTAATCAAAGGAGTTGCGAAAAACTCAAAAGGTGAACCCGTCGACTTGGAAACAAAACATGCATATTCTGTTGTCGGCAGCTCAAAAAACGACCTGTTTGTCAAAAACCCGTGGAACTCGGAAGAAATTCTCACGATTGCAAGAAAAGATTTTCCAAAACTCCACACGACAATACAGTCCTACGAAAGTGTTTAAGAAAATTTGACTATTTGTAAAAATCTGTGTTGTCGAGTATCTTCAAGACTTGCTTCCGCCTTTAAAATATCTTGCGGTTGAATAGACAAAAACTTAGGCAACAAATATTTGCGATTACGACATTTGACAGGAGCTTGTCCAAAAATGTTTGTGTCAGCATATTTAAGCGAAAAATTTGATGCATTTGTTACAGGATTTTCTCGGCAAACCAATTCAAAAGTGTCACTCCCCGTATTCGTCAATTCATTGATTTTTTCATTTAATGATCTTATAAATTTTTGGCGATTTTTAACGATAGTCGTATTGTTTTTGCACTCAAGTTGAACAAATAGATTTTCCATAAGTTTTTTTGAAATTCTGCATCCGAAAGCGACATTTGAGTTATTGTTTATTTCCATAAATGCTCCTATGAAAATCTTAAAACTCCTGAATAAAAAAATTGCCCGATAAAATTCTTTTGTAAAATATTATTAAATCCCACGAATTTTGTGGCGAAAATTTTTATTTTCAGGTTTTCTAAATAGTAGAAAATCATGATTTCAATTTCACCGATAAAATGGCATAACCTGAATTTATACCAAGCCCCGCCTCTAAAATCGCCCGCAATACAAGAACAAGCACCAGGCGAAAAACAGAATACCTTCTTGGGGCAAACTTATCCTGCAATTTATTTTACGGGGAATTTCAAATCCACAAAAGAAAATGCGGTTACAATTCCGCTTAAACCTCGTCCGATAATAGACAACTCTCGCCCGATTATGACTGCTCAAATGCGGGCTCATCTGGACAAAATTTATCACAACTACGAAACTTCCCTCCACGAGATTTCAAAACTCGACATCGCTCGTGCCGTAAAAAATATTGAACAGACAACAAATTATTCTCGAAGCGAAATTCTCAAAGCTATGCAACAAGCAACACAATTCGGAAACTTTAACAGCATTAAAATTATCTCAAAAGCTCTGAAAGACAATCACGTTGGCACTATTGAGCTTAAACCCACAGAAAATGAAAGGATTTTTAACGACCAGAATTTCGGACTAAACCGTGCTATGCACTATCTTATTAACAAAAAAGGAATGGGGGATTTGTATAATGGAGAAGACTTTAATGTTGCACTTTTCTTGGACATAAACTCAATTCGCAATGTAAAACCTGAAGTAAAAAAATCAACAATAGAAAATTTGAAACTAAAAAGATACGCAAAACCACCGGAAACTCCTGCCACAAAATATTTTATTCTTTCAGGTTTTGACAAAGGAATAAATTTTCTTGACCGTAGCAAGGATTTGGAAACCGTGACGCTGGAATTTTTGAAAAACAAAGACACCGACAAAGAATTAAAAGACAAACTGAAAAAACTCGGCAGGCAGCCAATCGTAATCAAAAACGAAAATCCGCAAACAATAGAGGGAATTTACAATCAACTCAAGCCTGAAAAAATGTCAAAAAAGGAACTTAGTGCAACGATTGATGCTGCTCTTTTGACAGTTTTCCCTTTCAGCCAATATCTCCGAAATAACGCAAAAGATGATGTTTTGCAGTACGTAGACAACAGTCTTATCGTCTTTACGCCCGAAACTATCAGCAAAAACCTGACACAAATGCACAATCAGATTTTGAAATTCAACGCCGAAAGAGGAAGAGAGCCAAAAGATATTATCTATTGCATTACAGAAACCGAAAAAAGTTTTGACCTTGTAAATTATCAAATGCAACATCAGCACAAAATTCCGTCAAACCAATTTATCAACTTTAACGAACTGCTCCACGACATGGAGAAACCATACATTAACAACAAAACCATTGTATTTTTGGATGATTGCTCAATCTCGGGAGCCTCGTTAGCCGATACATATTTGGCATTGGATGATTTGGGATTTAACTATGAAATTCCTGACAGCGACATCGTATTTGCCCCGATATATATAACAAAAAATGCACACAAAAATATTCAAGAAACGATGGAAAAACTCCACAGAACTCACAAAGACAAAATCATCTACGGAACAAAAGAAACTAAAAACTGGTCTGACAACATCAAAGACTTGCAACAACTAAATCAAGTTATCGGAAGAAACATTTTTTCGATATCAAAAGACAGGTCAAAACCTTGCATAATCTACCCGTACATGGCACCCGACAACAACTGTGAATTTGCAGCAAGCCTCGCTCTCCTGCACGACATAACCCACAACGAGCCAATGAATTCATGTGACAGAGAAACCTACCTGAAAAGGATACAATCTTACTCGGATATGAGCGAACTTATCCACATACTCACTCGAAAACTCCTGAACAATGTGGATCTTGATGCGGATTAAATAAAAGAACCTGCCCTCTCGGGCAAGTTCTTAATTTTAGTTTTCGTAGCTAATTGCGTTGCGGTTGCCGATTGTGGCAGGAATTCCTCGAGAGTTGAGCTGTCCTTCAGTTATCAAACTCAGGTAGAGGAGTTTATTTACCGTTGATTGTGCTACATTCATATATTCAGCTTCTGCAATATCATTTGTGGCTTTGACAACTTTTACGTTTGTTCTGATGTCGATGTCACCGTATTTAATTCTTATCGGGAATACATCACCAGCTTTAAGGAAATGATCGTGTGCAAGGGTTACGCCACCTCTTGAGATTGATACAACTTCGACTTCGTTGCGGACGGCTGCACCTTCTTCGACTGTCATTGCCTTTTTAGTCGGATCAATTTGAATATATTTTGAATCATCTACGATTTGAACATTTGTTGAAGTGTTAGGTCTTTGAACATAAGTGCTGTCATCTACGGTTTTTCTGTCAACTGCAACTTCCGGTTCAGTCGGTTGAGTAGGCTGAGTTGGTTCGGTTGGAGTTGTTGGTTGAGTTGGCTCCGTCGGAGTTGTAGGCTCTGTTGGAGTTGTTGGCTGAGTTGGTTCAGTCGGAGTTGTTGGTTCGGTTGGAGTTGTTGGTTCGGTTGGAGTTGTTGGTTCGGTTGGAGTTGTTGGCTGAGTTGGTTCAGTCGGAGTTGTAGGTTCGGTAGGGGTTGTCGGTTGAGTTGGTTCAGTAGGTTTTGTAGGCTCGGTTGGGGTTGTTGGTTCTGTCGGTTCTGCAACTACCAAGTTATCATCGTCACCGTCTTCTGTACCTCTATCTCTTACAGAAACTGCTTGACCGTCTTTTTCGTAATCAGCATCGCTTCCTTGAGCACTTCCGCCTGAGTAGTAAGTTCTTTCTGTATCTTCTCTGTCGATAGCTGTAACATCTTCTTTTCTTACGGCTTTTGCTCTAATTGTAACTGCATCACCGTTTGGATTTTCAATCATGTTTGTTTTTGAATCTTTTTCAACTGTAGAAAATCCGTTTTCATCACGGTTTGCACCTGTATTGAATTTATATCCGCCCGCATAAACAGTGTCTGCTGTTGCTGTTAAGTCTTGAGTTCCCGGACGCATTGCACCTGTGCCTGCGATAACTCCGTTTTTGATTACCAAAACTGATTCAGGGTTTGAGTTTTCGCTATATGAAGAACCCAAATCAAGAACTTTGATATTAGCTTTTGTCGGAGTTACTTTGCTTGCTCCAAAGTAGTCGCCTGTGCTTTCATAACCTGTTTTGCCAAGGCTGTCGATATACAAGATTTTACCTCTGTTTACAACATTTACATCTTTTGCTGCGGTAATATTTTTGATGTAAGTATTGCCTGAGAATTGAGCGTCAACGGAACCGTTTTTAGAAATGATTGAGCCTACATTTGCATCATTCTTGGTTTGACCGTCACCGTCAGCACCGTTGATAATAATGTCACCTTTTGCAAGGATATTGATTACTTCTTCTGCTGTCGGTTTGTAATCAGCTTCATAACCTTTCAACCAGTGGTTGAAGTTTTCTTCGCTGAAAGTTCCGTTAACTTGAACAAAGGTAACAGCTTTAACGTTTTCGCCTTCTTTACCGATGTTACCGCTTGCAATCATTGAAATTGCAGAACCTGTAACAGCTACACCGCCGTCTTTATTGTAGTTAAGGATGTTGTAACCTGTTGAATCACTGCCTGTAATGTCATCTGCAAGAAGTGTAACCTTACCGTCAGAAGTGATTGAGTTAATTCTCATATCTTTGTTTGCACTTGCAAGGTTGATACGAGAGTCTTTTTCAACTCCGTCAGTACCGCCTTTTGTAGCTTTTGCAGTGATTGTACCGTCAATATTTGTGTTAATTGATTTTGTCCAATCTCTTGCACCTGTTTCAAGTCCTGTTGAAACTTCTTCACCGATTGCACCGTTTTCAACGATGATAATCAAGTTGTCTTGACCTTGGTTTGTAGTTCTGATAAGTGTTTTAGCAACACCGAAGTTCAAAAGGTTGCCGTCTGTAAGCTCGATAGTCACATCTCCGTCAGAATCGATATAGTAGTTGTTAAGTGTACTGTCACCGATTGTGATATTTGAATTGTTGCCGTGAAGTGCGATTGTACCGTCGTTTGTAGTTTTTACGATACCTTTGATATTCATACCGCCTTCTGCGTTGTTTGTAATATCAATAGAACCGCCTTCGTTGTTAATTCTGCCGGTGCTTTCAAGATTAAAACCTTTAGTACCTTTTGAATTGTTAACGAGTTTTGTGTTACCTGCGTTTGAAATTGTTCCTGAGATATTGAAACCGCCTTCACCGTTGTTTTCCATAACCAACTGGTTTTTAGCAGTAACTTTACCTTTAACGTTCAAACCTGAAACGCCTGTATTTACCATTGTTAATTGAGTACCGTCAGAAACAACTTCACCGTTTTTATCAACAAGTAATTGACCTTTTGTGTTGTTGATTTTACCAACACCTGCAGCATTGTTAACTTTACCGCTGATAATCATTTCAGTACCGTTATTGGTAATATTCATGTTTTCACCGTTTGAAGTAACGTTACCTTTGATATTGAAAGCACCGCCAGAAGATTGATTGTGTAAAGTCAAAGTACCTTCGTCGTTTGTAATTGTACCATTTTTAGCGATAGTAAAATCATTTGAAAGGTTTGTTATATTAGCGTCACCCTTGTTAGCGATTGAACCGCCGATTTGAAGACCGTTTGTACCAGATTCGTTTCTAACGTTCATTTTACCTTCGTTTTTGATTTTACCGTTGATTGTCAAACCTGTATTGTTTTTGCGGTTTGTAATATTCAAAGAACCTTTGTTGTTGATAACGCCTGTTGTGCTTAAGTTGATTGAACCATTTGCATTGTCAAGGGTCAAAGTTCCGTTGGTATTATCAACTTCACCAAAAATCTGAATACCGTTGTTGCCGTCGTTTGTAATTGTGAAAGTGTTGCCTTCGCTGCTACCGTTGTTAACGATCATACCGCCTTTAGCAACGTTAACACCTGTTTTTGCAGTAATTTCAATTTTACCGTCAGTGTTAGAAAAAGCATTGCCTTCTGTCATTCTTGAACTTACCAACTGATTGAATAATTCTGCTGCTGCAGCTTCAGGGCTAAGTACCGAACCTGTTGCAGGATCAATCTGATGGAAAGCTGTTTGATCGTTTACACCTGCGAAAACTACGCCTGTTGAGCCGACATTAACCTGACCGCCGTCCAATCTTACATCGCCTCTGCCTGCGATTTTACCGTTGATTGTAATTGAGCTTGTACCTCTAACATAGTCATTTGCCAACCAGTTGTCGAAATCAGCACCTGATGCAGAGTTGTCTGCGGCGATTTGTTTGTCGGCACTAAGAGCTGAATCGTTTCCATAGGTCAAAATGTTCTTTTTCAAAGCTTGATAAGCATCTGCGGTCGGCGTCAATACTGATAATGAACCAACGTTCAAAACACCGCTTGAACCGACTACCAAACCTTGTGGAGTTACGAAGATTAAATGTCCGTCAGTTTTTAAAGCACCACCGACAGAATCAAGAGCGTTAACAATACCGTTGATATTAGCCTGTCCGTCAACAAGGTTAACGAATTTGCTGATATCGCCTGTAGTTTTGCCGTCGTTTTTTAAATATTGGAATATGAAGTTTGCGACATCACCTTTTGTAAGTTCAAATTTTTCATATTTTCTAAAACCTGTAGAACCGTTGAAAGCGTCAGGTCTGATATCAAAAGCACCTGTGGTGTTGTTTTTTGAAACGCCTGTGATTTCAGTTCCGAAAACTTCATTATTATATCCTGCTTGTATCAACAAAGCTGAACCTAATACCGAAATAACCAAATTCCTTTTACTCATCTTCTTCAACATTTTTTCCTCGTTTCTATTAGCACTTCACTATGAGTGTATAATCGGCATGGGTTTGTTGAAACTTTACTGTTTTAATCCTTTTTGTTACAAAAATTAATATTTGTTTAATATAACCAGCCTTGTCAGTCTATTATAGCACTTTTTTCAGAACACTTCAAGAGCTATTTTTTGAAAGCTCCCCATGCTTTGATTGTGCCTCGCTGATATTTTACGAGGTAATATCCACCCTTGACGTTGTATTCTATTGAGGCTTCTTTGTAAACAAAGTCCTCAACGGGCGACATTCCGACCTTGTCACGGCGTTTGTTTGTTTCGGCAGTTTCTTTTTTCTCTCGCTTTAATTCTTTTTTATACTTTTTGTCATTTAGTCTTGCGTGTTCATTTGCATCTTCTTCAACTTTAAATACCGGAAAAATTGCAATAGGGCGACCTCCTTGAATTAGGATGAAAAAGTTTTTTTCGTCGTTTAGGGCAAGCCCGTAGTAGCCTGCGGAGATATAGTTGTTGTCGTCGTCGTAGATTGTTTCTGCAATTATAAGTGTCGGATAATCAGATTCGGGCAAAGAGTAGCGGTAAATTGCACCCTGACCTATTGTTATCCCTGAAACTTCTTGCGGTTGGGGCGGGTACGGGCGAATTGTGTCGTGCTTCCATATTGTATCGACATAAACCCCTTCAAGCATTATAATTCCTCTAATAAGGTTTTAACTATTTTTTGAATTTCGTCAAACGGTTTGCCCAAAGCTCGCTCATGCCCGACAAAAATAAGAGATAAATGGTTTTGAGAATTACCGAGGTTATTGTCTTTTTGTAAAAGTCTGTAACTCTCTCTCATCAAACGTTTTAGACGGTTACGCTTAACGGCACGTTTATGAGTCTTTTTGCTCACCACAAAGCCTACTTTTGTCAGGAAATCTTCGTCTGTCTTGAGTTTTCCCGCAAAAAGAGCAACCCCGCCTTTGTAGTGGGAGTTTTTGATTCTGTAAGTAGCAGAGAAAGCCGCCTTATTTTTCAATCTGAATTGTTTCTTTAACATAAAATCCCTACAACAATACAGCATGCCCAATAAAGACCTGCTGTGTTGTTAAATATTGAACATTTTTCTTGAATGAATTTGCCTTTCAGCTTATTTTCAAGAAATTAAGCACGTTTTTTAGCAGTAATGCCAAGGCTGTGACGACCTTTAGCACGTCTTCTGTTGATAACTTCTCTACCGCCCGGTGTAGCCATTCTTGCTCTGAAACCGCTTACGTGTTGTCTTTTAATCTTTGTTCCTTCTAGTGTACGTCTCATTTTCTTTATTCCTTATTAATTTTATTTGTCGTATAATTCTAATGTTAAATAAAAAATACAAATTAGTCAACACTAAAGAGGGGCAGGTTACAGAATATGAACAAAAAAATAGGATTTATCGGTTGTGGCAAAATGGCAAGTGCAATAATTAAGGGGATTAAAACCTCTTGCTGCAAGGAAAAAGTAGAGCTCAAAGGCTCAGAAGTTAACTGCGAAATTGCGGAACTTGCACAGAGCAGACTGGGTATTGAGGTTTTGACAGATAACAGACTTTTGACAATGGACAGCGACGTGATTTTTATTGCGACAAAACCTAACTATGTTGCTCAGGTTTTGGAAGAAATTAAAGACGAAATCACACCTGAAAAGCTTATCGTATCTATTGCGGCGGGGGTTAATACCACAAAAATTCAAAATATTATCGGCACAAAACGTGTTGTAAGAATTATGCCAAACACTCCTGCTCTTGTTCAGGAAGGCATGTTCGGGATTTGCAAGGGCGAATACGCAACAGAAGCAGATGTTCAATATGTTATGAATTTGTTGAACGGAATAGGTAAAGTCGTGGAAGTTGAAGAACATCAAATGGATATCGTAACGGCGATTTCAGGTTCTGGCCCTGCTTTTTTCTATCAAGTAATTGAAGACATGGCAAGAGCTGGCGAAAAACTCGGGCTAGATTATGAGAAATCTCTCTTATTAGCAACTCAAACAGCATTGGGTTCTGCAAAAATGGTGTTTGAAAGAGGAGAGCTTCCTGTCCAAACTTTAATTGACAACGTAGCAACAAAAGGCGGTTGCACTTTCGTCGGAATTCAAACAATGAAAGAAGAAAATTCCGAAAAACTCTTCTTCGACGTAATTGACAAAACAGCAGAAAAATCAAGTCAATTAGGGAAATAAAACTTGAAGGGCGGAATTTTCAATTCCGCCCCATTAATAAAGAGTTATTCTATTTCCGCAAGAGCAAGAAATTCAACAACATTCATAATTTTCGGAGATTTTTTGCCTAATGCCAAAAATCCTTCTCTTAAACCTAACACACATGCCGGACAACTCGTCAAAATATAATCAGCCCCCGTGGCATAAGCATTTTCAGCCTTTTGTTTTGCAAGCGAAATCGAAAGTTTCGGGTTCTTTATCGCAAATTCACCAGCAAACCCACAGCACTCATCATAATCTTTCATTTTTATATATTCTACATTTTCGCATTTATCAATTAGTTTTTTTAAAAAATCGTCGTTTTCCAAGTGACAAGGCTTGTGAAAGGTTACTTTGACAGGTTTTTTGAAGCTAAATTTTACTTTCTGCTCCGCCAAAAATTCCGCAGCGTTGAGAAAAAGTTTTGAATTATTTTCGGGTGTGTGGTCAGAGTCATACCCTTTCAAGGTGCTTTCACAACTTGCACAATCTGTTAGTATGTAATCAAATTCACAATTCATAAGCTCAAGATTGTGTTTTTTGACTTCCTCATAGCGTTCAAGATTTCCGCTGGAGAGAAACGGCAGCCCACAACATTCAAAATCTCTCTCAATAATTTCAACATTATCAAGGTGAGAACAAATTTTTTTGAAAGCATTAGCCACACTCGGAAAAACCTCATTTACACACCCTTTGAAATAGAGGAGTTTGATTAATTTTGTATCCTTTTTTTGATTTTTTTCTGCAAAGGGGAGATAAGGGAAAATCAAATTTGCTAAAAACTTCCAAATTTTAATTGTACAGCCAAAAAACAAGCGGGATTGGAATAATTTTATAATTTTGCCGTGAAAGGTTTCTTTTGTACATTCGTATTTTGCTGTGTTCAAAATTTCGCAAACATCAATGTCGCTCGGGCAAAAATCTTTGCATTTCCCGCATTTCAGGCACATGTCAAGATATTTTTCAATGTTTTTGTTTAATTTTAAATCACCTTTCAAAACTCCGTCGAGCATAACGAATTTGCCACGAGAAACTACACAGTCATTGCCCGTCAATTTGTAAAGAGGGCAAGCCTCCTGACACATCCCACATTTTGAGCATTTATTAATTTCGTCGGCAAAATCTTCAAGTTTTTTCATATCATTATCATAACACGGAAAAACTTTTAGACGATTGCACCGTGGCTGGCATCTTGAACATTTTTTGCATATTTTGCAAGGTATCCGGATTTTACTCGAGGTTCAAACGATTTCAGATTTTTGTGACGTTCTGCTAAAACTTTTTCATCAACACATAATTCGATGAGTCGTTTATTAATGTCGATTTTAATCTTGTCACCGTTTTCAATAAGTGCAATAACTCCGCCATTTGCGGCTTCAGGGCAAATATGACCGACACAAATTCCTCTTGTCGCACCCGAAAATCTTCCGTCAGTAATCAAGGCACACTTTTTGCCTAAACCTTTTCCTACCAAAAGCGATGTCGGAGCAAGCATTTCTCTCATGCCGGGGCCGCCCTTAGGACCTTCGTAACGGATTACAATCACGTCACCCTCTTTAATTTTGTCAGTTTCAAGTGCAGTCATTGCCTCTTCTTCGCTGTTAAAAGTTTTTGCAACCCCTTCAAACTCGTAACACTCCGGAGCAACTCCCGAGGTCTTGATTACGCAACCGTCTTTTGCGATATTACCATACAAAACGGCAAGCCCTGCCTGCGTATAAGTCGATTTGTCGTAAGGTGGAATAATTTTTTCATCACTATATGCAGAGTTTGCAATTTCTTTTATAGAAAGGTCTGCAACCGTTTTGGTATCAAATATTTCAAGATTGGAATTGACTAAAGATTTCAGCACGGCAGGAACTCCGCCCGCAAGATGAAAGTCTGTCATTGTTAATGTCGAGGACGGATTAATTTTCACAATTTGGTGAACTTTTCCGCTCAAATCCTCAAAATCATTAAGAGTAATATTAATTCCGCCTGCATTTGCAATCGCAAGAATGTGTAAAAAAGTATTTGTCGAACCGCCGAGAGCCAAGTCCGCCGTAATCGCATTACGTAAACTTTCACGAGTAATAATATCGGAAGGTTTTACGTCATTTTTCACCAAATCCACAATCTGCATACCGCTCTCAAAGGCAATTCTTCTTTTTTGAGATGAAACCGCCGACGCAGAAGCACAATAAGGCAAACTCATTCCCAAAACTTCCGTCAGGCAAGCCATAGTATTTGCGGTATACATTCCCTGACAAGCACCCGCAGAAGGACAAGAGTTTTCCTCCAATGCGTTCAGGTGTTCCTCGGTAATCTCGCCTTTTCTAAATCTGCCGACAGCTTCAAATGATCCTGTAACCATTGTTAATTTGTTCTCGCCACGACACATTCCGTCAAGCATAGGGCCTGCTGTTACGATAATCGCCGGAATATTTAGTCTTAATGCCCCAATCAACATCCCCGGTGTAATTTTGTCACAATTAGATAAAAGCACAATCCCATCGAGTTGATGAGCTGCAGCAACACTTTCCACGCAATCCGCAATTAAATCTCTTGAAGGCAAAGAATAACGCATTCCGCTATGCCCCATAGCAATTCCGTCACATATTGCAGGTACTCCGAAAATGAAGGCCTGTCCGCCGCCCGAGTGAATACCCTTTTCAATTTGGCGTTCTAAATCTCTCATTCCGATATGCCCCGGAACTAAATCAGAAAACGAACTAGCAATTCCGATAAACGGTGCATCCATGTTTTTTTTGCTAACTCCTGTCGCCATCAAAAGTCCACGGTGCGGAGTTCTTGCTATTCCTTTTTTTATATTATCGCTTTTCATTACGCATTCACCTTTACTATATTAAAGTTCTCATCCCACTCTATTGAACCGTTGAGGTTGATACCGTGGTAATTATACGGATTTTCTACAAGTTGCGAAATCAAATCTTCTTTTGACTTACCAAAATGCGTTGAGGTCAAAATCTCTGACAATGCTAATCTTTTATAAATATCAGGAACAAGTGTAGTGCTTCCCGCAAGCGTTCCTTCTTTAGAAGAAGCTCGTGTTCCGTTATAAAAAACCGTTTCATCCGCAAATTGAAATTCGTAAACTCCGTCGGCACTAGCTTTCAAGCCTGTACAAGAAAGACAATCACTCACAAGCAACACCTTATCGAGCGGTTTGCATTTAAAAAGAAGTTTCAAGGCATCCTCCGAAACATGCACTCCGTCTGCAATAATCTCTGTATAGATTTCATCATTAATCAATGCCGAAAGTGCCGTCGACTGCCCTCTGTGCGTAACGCCTTCCATCGCGTTAAAGGTATGAGTTGCGGCGTCACACCCTCTCAAATCACCGCCGACACAGTGTCCCGCCTGAACCTTCACTCCTTTTTTGTTGAGATAATCAATTAAATTGCTTTCTTTTGTGCAGAGTTCGGGTGCAAGGGTTACAATTTTAATAAAATCATCCTCAAGAAGTTTGTAATTTTCAACGGTCGGATTCATAAAATGTGCGGGATTATGAATTCCTTTTTTCTTTTCATTGATAAAAATTCCTTCAAGATGAATTCCGAGAATTTTTGCCATGCCTGTCGATTGTTTCATTGCCGCCGATTTTATAACAGAAACAGCACGATTAATGTTTTCGACACTATCTGTTACAAGCGTCGGGAATATTCCGCCAATACCATGCTTAAACATTTCGCTTGACACAAACAAAACCTCATCAACCGAGGCTTTATTAAAATCCACCCCGAAAGCTCCATGAAAATGCTGTTCAATTATTAATTTCGTTTTCAAAATTTCCGCCTTCCTTTGCAAACGTCGACAATCGCCACTGCTCATAATCCGCTAGATTACACTTACTTCAAAGACTTTTCTGGCTTCTTCTCTATCATCAAAGTGGATTGTGCGGTCTTTCAAAATTTGATAATTTTCGTGACCTTTACCGGCAATAACAACAACATCGTTATTACCTGCAATGTTTTTTAATAGTGCGATTGCGTGACCTCTGTCAGGTTCTACGGTTACTTTATCAGGGTTTGTCGATTTTAACCCTGCAATAATATCCGTGATAATTGTTTGCGGGTCTTCGCTTCTCGGATTGTCGCTTGTGATAACGATTTTGTCTGCAATTCTTTCGGCAATAGCACCCATTTTCGGACGTTTCGTTGCATCTCTGTCCCCGCCGCAACCGAATAAACAAATCAGTTTTCCGTCCTTCGGCGTAATTTCTCTTGCAGAATTTAAAACATTCTCCAAACCGTCAGGAGTGTGTGCGTAATCCACGATTACAAGCGGTTTTTTTGCAACAACTTCAAATCTGCCCGCAACACCTTTTACGTTTTCTAAAGCTTTTAATGATACTGCAATATCAATACCCATTGCTATTGCAGAAGTAACTGCCGCAAGAACGTTATAAACACTGAACATTCCGTTCATGTGAAGGTTTACGGAATATTCTTTAGGTTGAGTTTCCTCCAAGCCCAAGATTTCAGGGTGAGTAACTACAAGGGTAAATTCAGCCCCGTTGAGTGAAAAATGAATATCTTTTGCCATTACATCAGCATCTTTTTTTACACCGTAGGTGAATGTTCTGACACCTTCCGGAATTACTCCCAAAAATCTCTCTGCATAATTGTCATCTTTATTAATTACAGCAAACGGATATTTCGGATTTTCATCTCCTTCTAAAGGCATTGATTTTTCCAAGCCTCTGAATAAAAGTGCCTTTGCTTCAAAATAGTTGTCCATTGTAATGTGATAATCCAAGTGGTCTTGAGTTAAGTTTGTCAAAACCGCACCGTCAAAACGACATCCGCCGACTCTGTTCTGTTCAAGTGCGTGCGAACTTACTTCCATTACAACATTATCAATTTTTTCGATATCCTTAATCATTCTCAGTGTTGCTTGTAACTCTGGAGCTTGCGGAGTAGTGTGTTTTGCGTCCCGATATTCACCGCCCGAGGAAAGTTTGTATCCCAACGTTCCAATCAAGGCACATTTTTCGTTGTTTTGTTCAAAGATTTTTTGGATTAAATGGGTAACGGTGGTCTTGCCGTTCGTTCCCGTAACTCCGATTAAATTCATTCCCCAAGACGGGTTTGAATAAAATCTGTCTGCAATATCTGCGATTTTGTGACGAGTCGAATTCACTACTACTTGCGGAATTTTTTTATCAATTTCATCAACTTTATGCTCAACTAAAAGAGCCGCCGCTCCCTTTTCTACAGCACCTTTTGCAAAAGTATGACCGTCTGCGTATTCCCCCGGAAGGCAAATGAAAATATCACCCTTTTTTGTGGTTTTGGAATTGTACGAAATTCCAGAAATGTCCACGTTTTTGAAATTAATCAAATCCCTATAGTCTAAATGTTCAATCAACTCGTCTAATTTCATTTATTTATCTCCTTTGTAAAATTATATTCTTAATTCTTTCTAGTTTGCCTTTGGCGTAACCTTATCAGGCTTCAAATTCATCATTCTTGCAATCTGCGTTGAAACTTCGTGAAAAACAGGGCCTGCAACGGTATTACCCCAAATTGCACCAACTCTTGCACTGTCCACCATTACATAAATCAAAACTTGCGGATCGGAAGCAGGCAAATAGCCGATTGTTGAGGTGTATGTAAACGGGGTATAACCCGAAGAATTTTCTTTCGGTTTTCTTGAAGTACCTGTTTTTGCCGCAACGTTATATTTATCCATTTTGATAATAGAACGCCCGTTATTAACACTCTTTGCAAGCAATCTTGTAACCGCATCCGCAGTAGATTGAGAAATAACCTGAGTTCTTTGAATTTTTACAGCTTCTTCTTCAGGTGAATACTTGATTACGTGCGGAGTAACCCTGACTCCGCCGTTTGCAAGAGCCTGAACTGCCGAAATCATCTGCATTGCAGTAACGGAAGTACCGTAACCGTAAGCCATTGTTGCGTGAATACCTTTATCCCAGTTACCCCAATACGGCAAAAGTCCAGAAGATTCACCGGGAAGATCTATACCCGTCTTAGCACCGTAACCAAACTTTTTCAACATATCGTAAAACTCGTGCGGTGTCATAGTTTTAGCGACATTGATTGACCCGATATTACTTGAGTGTTCAAACAAATATTCAAGCGAAATATGCCCAGGATAAGGGTGAACCTCGTAATCATAGTTTTTGATTTCCCATTTTCCGATAGAAGTTTTGCCGGTATCAAGAACGGTCGAATGCTCGTTAATCTTGCCGAGGTCCATTGCACTGGCAACAGTAATTGTTTTAAACGTAGACCCCGGAGGAAAAACGTCCGTCAATGTCCAATTTTTAATTAACCCAGGAGCAACTGTTTTGAAATTGTTCGGGTCATAAGTCGGATATACCGCATAGGCAAGAATTTCGCCGTTTTTAGGGTTCATTACGATAACCGTACCCCTCAACGCCTCTTTTTCTTTAACCATTTTTTCAAGTTCTTTTTCACAAACGTGCTGAATTGCTGCGTCAATCGTCAATGTAACGTCCTGCCCTTTAGGGTTTGTCGCAGTCGCAACAGGATCTGTCATAAAATCATAAATAATTTTACCCTTTTGAGTTCGTTGAAATTTAACCTCGTTTTCTACGTGCTCAAGTTTATCTTTCTCAGTATATTCAACCCCGTTTGCAATATCAGCATCAAAATTGTAATACCCCAAAACGTGTGCAGCAAGTGTTCCTTGCGGGTATTCTCTCGTGTTTTTTTTGTCTAAGCTTATTGCCCTTAGATGAAGTTTTGCGATTTTTTTTGCGGTATTTCTGTCAACATCTTTTTTAATTGCAATAATCTGGTTCGGACTCTGCAATTTTTTCAAAAGTTGTTCTTTTGACATATTCAAAATCGGAGCAAGCTGCTTTGCAATATTTTCAGGAGATGACTCCTCCTCATCGTAGTCCGCACGACGGGCAAAAATATTGTAAAAGACTTTGTCTGTCGCAAGTTTTATACCGTTTCTGTCATAAATATCCCCACGTACGGAGAAATTCTGACCTGCACGCTGATTTCTTGCTCTAACACGGTATTTTTTAATATCGATTACCTGAATAAAAAACAGGTGGATAATCAAAGCAACTGCAAACAAAATAAATAATATATATAGCCAGCTTAAAATTTTGTCGAAACTTTTTTGGTTTTTAGTGGCTTCACGCCTTTTACGTCTTTCGTTCAATTTTCAAGTTCTCCCTAATGAATAAAATTCTATCACAACTACACCAACACCGAAACAAATATTAAATAATTTTAACCACAACAAAATATCACTTAACACAAAACCTTTTACAAACTCATCAATACGTGCTATAATGAGCTTGAAGAAGGAGAGAATTATATGGAAATTAATGTTATGGATGACGTAAAGCACGTTCCTTGCGAAGTTTTGGTTATCAATAAATTTGAAGGCGAAGAAACATCTCAAGAACTTGCTAATGTTTATGCGGTTGCAAAAGATCATTTTGAAGGCAAATTTGGGCAAACTTATCTTTTGCACACCTTAGATAAAATTCCTGCCGACAAAATTTTGGTTGTCGGGTTTGGGAAAAGAGAAGAATTTAACGCAAACAAAATGAGAGAGGCTGTTTGCAAGGCTGTAAAAAAATTACAACAAATCCATGCAAAAGAAGCTTGCTTTGATTTTGACGTAAATTGTGACTATGGAAAATCTGCCGTAATCGGTGCTATGATTGCTGATTACGCTTTCGACAAATACAAAACCGAAAAAGCAAGACACTTAGAAAAAATTACTTTTGAGAAATTTTCACAAGCTGAAATTAACGAAGGTATCATCTTTGGTGAAGCAATGAAGTTTGCAAGAGATTTGGCAAATGAACCTGCAGCTTACGCAACCCCTTCAAGACTTGCAGAAATTGCTTCAAATATTGATGGGGTTTCCGCAAAAATTTTCGACAAAGAAGAAATCGAAAGAATGGGAATGGGTGCTTATCTCGCAGTCGGTCAAGGCAGTGTTCAGCCGCCGAAATTTATTCACATGAAATATGTCGGCAAAAATCCTAAGAAAAAGATTGCAATCATCGGTAAAGGCATTTGTTTTGACGCAGGCGGTTTGGATTTGAAACCTGCCTCATCAATGCTTACAATGAGAGATGATATGTCAGGTGCAGCTTGTGTCTTGGGTGTAATGAAGGCTTTGTCAAAATTAGAACCGGATGTTGAAGTTCACGGGATAATCGCAGCTTGCGAAAATATGCCGTCAGGTTCATCTTACAAGCCGGGGGATATTTTGACTGCGAAAAACGGCAAAACTATCGAAGTTGACAACACTGATGCAGAAGGCAGATTAACTCTTGCGGATGCTCTTTGCTACGCTTGTGAACTCGGTGTTGATGAAGTTATTGATATCGCAACCCTTACAGGTGCTTGCGTTGTAGCTCTCGGCACAACAGTTTCAGGCATTATGGGTAACGACGAAGATATGATTTCAACTTTAATAAGAACAGGTAAAGACAGCGGTGAAAAATTCTGGGAAATGCCTATGTACCCTGAATTTATGGACAGCTTAAAATCTGATATCGCAGATATGAAAAATACCGGCACAAGAATGGGCGGTGCATCAATCGCAGGCGTATTCTTAAAAGAATTCGTCGAAGGCGTAAAATGGTGTCACCTTGATGTTGCGGGGACTGCGTTTTTAGAAAAACCGCAAAAAGAATTTATCGCAGGTTCTACCGGCGTCGGAGTCAGAACCCTTTTGAATTACATAAAAGACTAATATTATGGCGGCATTAAAAATGCCGCCATTTTAAATATTTAATTTTTCAGGAAATTGCTGATTCCATCAGCAATCGCTCCAACTGTTTTCTTTTGAAATTCCTTGTCAACGAGTTTTGCGTTGTCTGACGGATTAATCAAAAAACCGATTTCAATCAAAATGCTCAAAGCATTCGTGTTTCTCACCAGTGCAAAACTTGCTTGTCGAACTTTGTGATTATTCATTCCTGTTTGAGTTGTGATTTCACTTAAAACTAAATCCGCAAGCGGTTTTGCCTGATTATAATAGTAATAAACTTCTGTCCCGTTGTTTGCAATCGGGTCTAAGCCGTCAGGAAGAGCGTTTCCGTGCAAACTGATTAAAAAGACGGAATCCTCATCGTTTGCAAAATCAACCCTTTCACGCAGCCCGACATAACTGTCATCTTCACGGGTCATAAAAACGATTGCACCTCTGTGTTTGAGTTCACGTTCAAGATGTTTTGCGAATTCTAACATTGTATTTTTCTCGAGGTTTCCGAGGCAACCGATTGCACCAGACTCACTACCGCCGTGACCTGCATCAATAGTAATTTTTATACCTTTTAAAGGTTTTGTTTTGTCAATCGGAGGATTTTTTCGGATTTTTACAACAAAATCAGTTCCGCTAAACCTTCCGCTGTAACCATAAAGTTTTTGGATAGGAATTTGTAGTTTGTAGGTGTTTTCTGGTTGGTTTTCGACGTTAAAAATTTTAATCGTAAAAGGGTTTCCTTCCACAAGTTCAAATGGTGTCATTTTGTTCAGGTGGAATACATAAATTTTAAATTCTGGAGTATCCAGAGTGTCATAACCGTTCATTGTAGCAAGAGAAGCTCCGAAATCTACCAATTTGACGGAATTTTTGCTAATCCAACCTGTTTTGTTGCTACCTAAAATAATACTGTAAAAACCGCCTTTTTCGCCGTCAAGTACCAACGGCATACCCTTTTGCATGTGAGCAATTCTATTTATACCAGCATCAACAGGGGTCGTTCTGATTGGAGTATTCTCTGTCGTAACCTCTGCATATTTGAGGGTATCATATTCCTTTGTATTTAAAGCCACTCCTCCGCCTCCGCCGTTGCGTGGTGCAGGTTTTGTAATATCGTAGATAAGTTTTTCATCACCAGACACAAGTGTAAAAGTATTTTTGCCGACATTCAGCGGAATTTTGTATGCAAATCCGCCCGACGGGTGGACATTCACCTGAACTCCGTTCACGGTCAAACCTTTTTTGGGGTTGGTATTTCCGATTAAAAACGAAGATTTTGCGTTTATAACAACAGAATTTTTCTTAGGATAAACCACATTCAGTGCAAATGCACACTGTGCACAACTCAACAATATCAATGAAATTAATAAAAAACTTTTCATAAAATAATTATAATATGAAAAAGTTTTTTGTGCGTTTTATTATGAATAATAAAAGTTGCCATAATAGCAGTTATAGCAGCTCTTAAAATATTGTTACTATTCTTGTAGGGTGCGAAGCAAGCCTGAAAGAAACAGAACTTCTTTTGGGCTTCACCCTGCTTTTATATTATTTACTATTTTCACTTTTTGTCAAGTCTTTAGTCCAAAAATAAAAGAAACGAACATGCCCTTTTCTATTGCAAGAAAAAGAATACTATGATATTATATACACAGATGTAGTAGTAATAATTTTTTTGACGATATATGCAATGACGTAATGTTCAATTAAATAGCAACTTTCGACCCGATAGGATACATGTATCGGGAATTGCATGTATATATAAAAAAATAGAAAAGGATAAGGTATAGACTTAATGGAATTTTTATTAATTCTTGCGGTTATTGCGGTAATAGCTTTAATCGCCGTGCTGATTATCCAGCAAAACAAGATGAAATCTGTCGTTTCGGGCATCCAAAAAGATAAGGCTGCACTTGTTGAAAAAGAGAAAATCTTATTCAAGGAAGCTAAAATCAAAGCTATAGAAGAGCTTCAAGATGACAGAGAAAAACTTAATGAAGAAGAAAGAGAAAGAAGACAAGAGCTTGCAAGATTAGAAACAAAATTGAACAAACGTGAAGACATGCTTGAAGATAAAATTCAAGAGTACACGGACAAAGACCTTCAAGTTCAGAAAAAAATCGACGAACTTTTAGAAAAAGAAGATTATTTGGCTGAAATCGTCCAAAAGCAGACGGTTGAGTTGGAAAGAATTGCAGGCATGACTGCTGATGAAGCTAAAAATATGTTGTTAGAACAACTCAAGCACGATTTGGCACAAGAACAAATGACCCTAATTCGTGAAAACGAAGCTAAAATAAAAGAAGTATCTTTAGAAAAAGCTAAAGAAATTCTTTCTACAACAATGCAAAGATGTATGATTGAACAAGTTGTGGAAACTACTGTTTCAGTTGTTGCATTACCAAATGACGAGATGAAAGGTAGAATTATCGGTCGTGAAGGTCGTAACATCAGAGCATTAGAAACCTTGACCGGCGTTGATTTGATTATTGATGATACTCCGGAAGCGGTTGTATTATCAAGTTTTGACCCTGTAAGACGAGAAGTTGCTAAGCTTGCTCTTGAAAAACTTATCGTTGACGGACGTATTCACCCTGTCAGAATTGAAGAAATGGTAGAAAAAGCTAACGAAGAAATCGAAAAGAAAATTTGGACAGAAGGTGAAAATGCTGCACTTGATATGGGTGTAATGGGCTTGAATAAAGAATTAATCAAAACATTAGGTCGTTTATATTATAGAACGAGTTATGGTCAAAATGTTTTGAAACATTCGCTTGAGGTTGGTCATATTGCAGGCATGTTGGCTGCCGAACTCGGTGCAAATGTTGCTGTGGCAAAGCGTGCAGGTCTTTTGCATGATATCGGTAAAGCTGTTGATCAAACTCAAGAAGGTACTCATATTCAACTCGGGGTTGAGATAGCAACCAGATATGGCGAAAAACCTGAAGTAATTCACGCAATCGAAGCTCACCACGATGACGTTGTTGCAAACACGATTGAGGCGGTTTTGGTAAAAGTTGCGGACGCAATCTCTGCAGGCAGACCGGGGGCAAGACGTGATACCTTGGAAATTTATATCAAACGTCTTCAAAAAATCGAAGACATAGTAAACAGCTACAGCGGTATCAAGCAATCCTTTGCGGTACAAGCAGGGCGTGAAGTAAGAATTATCGTACAGGCTGAAATGTTTGATGATTTGGCTTCTCAAAGACTTGCAAGAGAGGTTGCAAAACGTATTGAAGACGAACTCGATTATCCGGGACAAATCAGGGTAACGGTTGTCAGAGAATTCCGTACTACGGAAATAGCTAAGTAAGTGAAGAGTGAGGAGTGAAGGGTGAAGCGATTTTAACCCTTCACTTAATCTTTTGAATACTAAGGGAACAATCAATGGGTGATGATAAAAATACAGTAAAAATTCTATTTTTCGGTGATATGGTTGGTAGACCCGGAAGGTCAGCCGTTAGGGATTTTATGGTAAATCCGAAAGTCTTTAATTACAAAACCGAACCTGTTGAAAATCCGCCCGTTGATACACATTTTATTATTGCAAACGTGGAAAACGCCTCTCACGGTTTTGGGTTAACCGAAAAAAATTACAACGAACTTTCTGAATATGGTATTGATGCAATGACCTCAGGCAACCATATTTGGGATAAAAAAGAAATATTTAACTACATCAATAATGTCGAAAAACTTCTGCGTCCTATTAATTACCCTAACTGTAAATTCGGAATTGGGGGCAAAATTTTTGAAAAAAACGGGGTGAAAATCGGGGTTATAAGCGTTCTCGGACGAGTTTTCATGAACCTTGTAGATTCGCAATGGGAAGTTGTTCAAGAAGAAATAAAAAGGATGAAAGAAATTACGCCGATTGTTGTCGTGGATTTTCACGCAGAGGCAACGGCTGAAAAGATTTGTTTCGGCAGGTTCTGTGCAGAACTCGGGGTGAGTGCATTTTTCGGCACTCACACGCATGTTCAAACCGCCGATGAAATAATTTTAAACAACATGGGATACATATCTGATGCAGGTTTTTGCGGGACAGTTGACGGGGTTATCGGAATGGAATATCAAACCTCCCTCAACCGCTTTTTGACATCTATCCCTGAGCGTTATGAGGTAGCGGACGGCAATATTGTGCAAATCAATGCCGTGGAAGTAGAAATCGACACGGATACGGGCTATGCTGTCGCTATAAAAAGAATTTTTTGTAGTAGAAATAATAAAGAAGAGGAAGAAAGTCAATGAAAACGGATTTGCACATTCACACCTATTATTCAGACGGTGTTTTTTCGCCCGAAAAAATAGTTGATACTGCGATTGACGTCGGCTTACAGGTCATAGCTCTGACCGACCACGACAACGTTTTATCATACAAAGTTGCAAAAAATTATCTTAAAAAAGAAAATAAAGAAGATAAACTTGAAATTATTCAAGGGGTTGAGATAAATACTTTATATAAAAATTACGAAGTCCACATTCTCGGCTACTTTATGAACACACAGGACGGCGATTTTCAAAACCTGTTGAAAACCCAACAACAAGCCAGAGTAAAACAGACTAAAGAAATCATAAGCCTTCTCGACAAAAAAGAAGGTATCAAGATTAAATTTGAAGATATTGTAAAACAGGTTGCAGAAGGTGGCAGTATCGGACGTCCGCATATTGCAAAAGCAATTACAAACGCTGGCGGGACAAGCAACGTTATGGAGGCTTACGCAAAATACATCCACGACGATTCACCTGTCTATGTTCCGAGAAAAACAGTCACTCCGCAAGATGCCGTTGAAATTATCTATGATGCGGGCGGAATTCCTGTAATCGCACACCCTCACGACCTTGACATTGCAGAAGATTTAATTAAAGAATTAATGCAATACGGGCTTCGTGGAATTGAGGCATACCATAGAAAACATTCTCCTGCCTGCGTTGAGTATTTCTCCTCAATGGCGGAAGAACTTGGATTAATCGTTACTGGGGGTTCAGATTTCCACGCACCAAACATTATGAACGGACAAATCATTCTGGGCAAAAACTTCGTTCCGGAATGGGTTTACGAAAAATTAATCGAAGAAAAAAAGCGAATTGATATGGCTTGAGGCTTATTGTGAAGGAAAAACATTTCTGGAAAATTGAATACACGATAACTTTGTTGGTAATATTTTCGGTGATTGCACTGATGCTACCAACCTCGATTAAATCTACACTGCAAGCAGATTTGACAACACGTTGGAGTGACTGCTACAACAAACTTTCTTATATGAGGGATGTTATCGCAAAGCACGAGCAGGAAAACCTACTATCAAAACTCAAACGAACTAAAAATCGTGACGAGCGAGAAAAGATTATCACACTTATCATAAAGCCATATTTCAGGCTGAATGAATGCAAATACCTGAAAAAATATCACCCGAAATACCTTAACGGCGGAAAAATTTTGAAAGGTGATAATTTTTATTTTCCGGAACTGTTCACCGGCGACAACAATATCATCGTCGGCTTTAAGAACATAACAGAAAATGACCCGAATAGTGCTATGTTTATGATGATGTTTGACGTCAACGGAATTCTTCCACCGAACACATGGGGCAAAGACATCTTTGGGGCAAAGATTTATGACGGAAAAGTCGAACCGCTCGGGAAAGGCTTGCCGTTAAATGTTTTGAAAAACGACTGTTCCGTGACGGGTTCGGGTGTAAGTTGTTCTTACTACTACCTGATTGGTGGCTCGTTCAACGAATAGTTTAATTTTTGTTAACAAAGGGGCAAATTTTCTACCACAAAATACTTATTAAATATAAGGTAATAGAAAATGAAACTCATCGGAAAATTTCTTGAGCAGTTAGCGAATACAACAATCAATTCTGAAACCATTTGTCCTCAACTTGTTAGCAAGACGGGACGAGATAGTGTTGAGTTGCTTGACGGAATAGACCCCAAAAAGCTGAAACCACTGTCAAAAGACACCTTCCACCTCGACAATAAACCGCCCGAGGCAGATATTTATTACAAAAAAACTGACGATCCGTTTTTACTAAATAGTGAAAATGCCAAAACTAAACCGTTCTACTATATATATAAACTTTGGTCTATGGGTAAAGGGTCAGGCACTCGAGGCTTGCAAACTGCCGTAATGGACAGCGTAAGGGACAAAGACACAAAGGGTAGGATTTTTCTTGATGCTCAAAATATGACCCGAAAATGTTCCCCTGCGGGTTTTTATTTCAAACTCGGTTTTAGATTTAAAGAAAAAGGTAAAAATAAAATTTTTCAAGAATGGCTCAACAAGGGCGGAAAGAAAAAAGACGCTCCGCAAGATACGGGCTTGATGTTCCTTCCAAAAGAAAATATCCTTCACTGCCTGATCTACGGACGCACGGATGAAGAAACTATTAGAACAATTAGTGATTTGAAAAAATATATTTCTCTATAAAAAGAGTTACTTTTATAAAAAAGGTGGCGAGTTGAAAATCAACTCGCCGCTTTTTAAATTATTTTGTTTTACCTGTTCGTTTGTAGAAATCTTCAATAAATCCTGTATTGAATTTTCCGCTGACAAAAACAGGGTCTTCAATGATTTCTTGGTGAAACGGAATTGTTGTTTCAATACCAGTAACAACATATTCTTTCAAAGCACGATACATTCTACGACGTGCCTCGTTACGAGTTCTGCCCCAACAAATCAATTTACCAATCATTGAATCGTAATATGGCGGAATTGAATAATCTTGATAAACGTGAGAATCAACTCTCACACCAAAACCGCCCGGGGTAACGTAACCCGTAATCTGCCCTGGGTTTGGCATAAAGTCTTTTTCAGGGTTTTCCGCATTAATACGGCACTCAATAGCGTGACCCCTCAAAACAATATCATCTTGCGTGAAATCAAGTTTTTCACCTGCAGCCACCATAATTTGTTCTCTTACCAAATCAACATTTGAAATCATCTCGGTAACACAGTGCTCAACCTGAATTCTGGTATTCATTTCCATAAAGTACCAGCTTCCGTCATGGTCAAGCAAGAATTCGCAAGTACCTGCACCTTCGTAGTTGATTGCTTTTGCAGCACGAACTGCTGCTGCACCCATTTGTTTTCTTGTTGCTTCATCAATAGCAGGGGATGGAGCTTCCTCCAAAAGTTTTTGGTGACGTCTTTGGATTGAACAATCTCTTTCGCCCAAGTGAACTACGTTTCCGTACTGGTCGCCCAAAATCTGAACTTCAATATGTCGTGGATTTTCAAGATATTTTTCAGCGTAAACATCAGGGTTACCAAAGAAGTTTTGAGCTTCTGACTGGCAAAGACTCATATTTGTTTCAACTTCGTCGTCAGAACGTACAATTCTCATACCTTTACCGCCACCGCCTGCGGTTGCCTTCAAGATAATCGGATAACCGACTCTGTGTGCAAATTCCTTAACTTCTTCAGGAGTTTTCAAAATCCCTGTCCCCGGAGTTACAGGAACATCGTTGTCAATCATTGTTTGACGAGCGGTAGCTTTGTCACCCATTTTACGCATTGCTTGAGCAGTAGGGCCGATAAATTTTATACCATGTTTTTCGCAAATCTCTGCGAAATCGGCTCTTTCTGACATAAACCCGTACCCCGGATGGATTGCATCCGCACCTGAAACAAGAGCTGCCGAAATAATTGCAGGAATACTCAAATAACTTTTTGCACTTTGTGCAGGTCCGATACAATAAGCCTCTGTAGCCAATCTCACGTGGAGCGAGTTTGCATCAGCCTGAGAATAAATAGCAACCGTCGGAATTCCGATTTCTCTACACGCTCTAATAATTCTTACCGCAATTTCACCACGGTTTGCAATCAATACTTTTTTAAACATTTTCTCTATCCCTAATAAATAAAGGTTGAACGCAACAAAGAAGGTTCAACCTTTTTGACTTTTAAACTATTCTACATACATCAAAACTTGACCGAATTCAACAGGTTGACCATCCTTTACACAAATTTCAAGGACTTTACCTGAGACTTCGGCTTCGATTTCGTTCATCAATTTCATAGCTTCAACTATGCAAACTACATCACCTTTAGCAACTTCTTTGCCAACCTCAACAAAAGGTTTAGCGTCCGGTGACGGAGCTGAATAGAAAGTTCCAACCATCGGAGAAGTTATCGGTGTACCTTTTTTAGCAGGTTCTTTTGCAGGAGCTGCGGCAGCTTGCGGGGTTGCAGCTGGAGCAACGGCAGGAGCAGCAGCCATAGGAGCTGCAGCAAGTGCAACAACTTCTTTTCTCAAAGTGATTGCTTGTTCGCCATCTTCAAGAGAAATTTCTGTCAAAGAATTTTCTGAAAGAACCTTTGCTAATTTTTCTACATATTCTATATCAAATTTCATTGTTTTTTGCCTTTCTTAATAAGTGAAAAGTGAAAAATCCACGTTGCAACAACAAATTGTCTCGCAAAATCGGTTAAAAATCACCTTACTGATATTTTCACTTTTTTTAAATTACGCTCTGTCGAGATATTCGTTAGTTCTGGTGTCAACTCTAATTCTGTCACCGTTTGAGATGAAGAACGGAACGTTTACAACTGCACCTGTTTCAAGTGTTGCAGGTTTTGAACCGCCTTGAGCAGTATTACCCTTTTCAGCAGGCGGAGTATCAACAACCTCTAACTCAACGTGAGCAGGGATATCAACACCAATAATTTTTGTATCGTGGAAAAGAATTTGAACAACCATATTTTCTTTCAAATACTTTTTGCCGTCACCGATATGATCTTCCGGAACAGGGAGTTGTTCGTAAGTTTCGTTATCCATCATAACGTAGTCATTGCCTTCTTTGTAAAGGTATTGCATTTCACGTCTGTCAAGAGTAGCTTTTGCAACTTTTTCGCCTGCACGGAAAGTTTTTTCAACAACCTGACCTGTTTCTACGTTCTTTAATTTTGATCTTACGAACGCAGCACCTTTACCCGGTTTTACGTGTAAGAATTCTACAACAGACCACAACCCGTTGTCTAATTCCAAAGTCAAGCCTGTCTTAAAATCGTTTACTGAAATCATATTTTTCCCCTTATATAATAATATTTTCTATTTGTAAGATGAGTTTAGCATAAACACGTGATTTTTACAAAAATAGTTTACATTTCTTATATTGTTTTTGGGGTTAAAGTAGTTTTGAAGGAATATTGAGATAAGTGAATAGGTGAATAAGTAAATTCGCCCTAATCGGGCTCGTGAATAAGGGCATTTCGGGTGCTACGCACCAAAATCGCTTTTGAGCGTAGCGAACGATACGAACTTATTTACTTATTAACCTATTCACTTATTCACCTCCCCAAAATTTGCATGTTAACTTTTGTAACAGTTTTTATCAAATCGTGCAATTCCATGGAAATCAAATACTTTATATATATACATGAGATATAAGTACAAGAATAAACCATAAGGAGATTGCATCATGGGTTTTGGAATTAATGCAATAGGTCAAGAACCTAGCACAGGCGGTGCTGATAAAATTAAAAAGCTCAAACAGTTCTACGGGATGATGAAAGCTAACCCGCAGGTTGCTTTTAACGTTTTTAACAACTTTATTCAAGGCGACACTAAAGATTTACCGGGATTGTTGAACGGAAGTTCCGCAGCTGCAAACCTGTAGATTTTACTTAAAAGTTTTTTTGAGTTAGAATAATCCTTGCAAATAAATGTGAGGATTATTTCTATGCTATTGACCGCAGATATTGGAAATACGAGTATTACCTTGGGGCTGTTTGATGAAGATGCCCTTGTTGAAGATTTCAGACTGGCTTCCGACAAAGATTTGTCGTTGGAAGAATATGAGGTGCTGTTAAAATCTTTGTTTAAGGATTATAGAGTTGAAGGCTGTATAATTTCTTCCGTTGTGGAGGAATTGAGCAAGAAGTTTAAAAAAGCAGCCGATGATGTATTTAAGACAAATTCTATTATGTTGTCGGCAAAAATTAACACCGGCATAAAAGTTTCAATGCCTAATTTAAACGAAGTAGGAGCGGACAGGATTGCAAATGCAGCAGGGGCTTATGTTTTATACAATCATCCCGTAATCGTTGTTGATTTTGGAACGGCAACAACTTTTGATATTGTAAACAGCAACGGTGAATTTGTTGGCGGAGTAATCGCTCCGGGGATAAATTTACAACTTAAAACCCTCAACAAATTTACCTCAAAGTTGCCAAGAATTGATGTTGCAGAATCTAAATCCGCTATCGGTAACAACACGACAGACGCAATGTTATCGGGCGTTATCAGAGGTTGTGCGTGCATGATCGACGGACTTGTTAAACAGTGCGAAAAAGAACTCGGCGAACCTGCAACTCTTGTCGCAACAGGAGGTTACGCTTCTTTAATCTTGCCGTATTTGGAAAGACCGTTCGATTTTATCAACCCGACCTTGACGCTTGAAGGGTTGAGATATTTGTACAATATTAATAAGCTCGCAAAAGTTTAGTCCATTGTAAATTATTTGATAAATCGGCAAATTATTATTATAATTTAGATTATGAACGATATCGACGACAGCTATACGCAAAATTTGAAAGCCCGTGTAAAAGAGGTGCTTGACGGAACACAACTTTTCCAATTTAAAGGAACTGTTTCCAAACTTTTGGGCTTGACGGTTGAGGTAAAACTTCCGGGGTTGAAGGTTGGCGATTTGTGCTTTATCGAAACTTATGACGGTCAGCAAAAACCTGCGGAGGTTCAGGCTTTTAAGGGTGAAGCCGCTCAACTTTTGCTGCTTTATGACGGAGAAGGTATCGGACAAGGCAGTCTTGTAACCTCGACAGGCAGACCGATTATTATTCCTGTCGGGGATTTTTTGCTTGGCAGATTGATTAACCCTATGGGTGATCCGATTGACGGAATGCCACTGGATACAACAGGTGCGGAATGGCGACCTATTGAAGGCCCGCCCCCGGGTCCTTTTGAAAGACCTATTATCACTGAAGTCTTTTCAACCGGAGTTCGGGCGATTGACAGTTGTATGACAATGGGTTGCGGACAGCGTTTGGGCTTGTTTGCGGGGTCAGGCGTCGGCAAAAGTACACTTCTCGGCATGATTGCGAGAAACTCTGATGCGGATGTCAACGTAGTTGCACTTATCGGCGAACGTGGCAGAGAAGTTAAGGAGTTTGTGGAAGATGCCCTCGGCGAAGAAGGTATGAAAAAATCCGTGCTTGTCTGCTCAACAGGCGACCAACCACCTCTAATCAGACAAAAAGCACTTTTGACGGCAACTGCGGTATGCGAATATTTCAGAGATCAGGGCAAAAAAGTTTTCTTGATGACAGACACAGTAACCCGTTGTGCAATGGCAGGGCGTGAAGTCGGTTTGTCACTCGGAGAACCGCCGACAATGAAAGGCTATCCGCCGTCAATATTTTCATGGTTACAAAAAGTTCTCGAAAGGGCAGGAAACAGTCCGAAAGGCTCTATCACTGCACTTTACACGGTATTAATGGAAGGGGACGATATTTCCGATCCGATTGTGGATATTGTGCGTGGTATTGTTGACGGTCACATTTTCTTGTCAAGAAAGGTTGCCGAAATGAACCACTACCCTGCGATTGATGTTTTGGGAAGTATTTCAAGGCTTATGTCGTCTATCGTTACACCTGAACACAGGGCGGCGGCGGGTAAAATGCGTCAACTTTTGGCTCTGTACCGAGAAAACAAAGACTTGATTGATGTCGGCATGTATCAACCGGGGTCAAACCCAAGACTTGACGTGGCAATTCAGATGAATGACCAAATTAATGCATTTTTACAACAACGCACCTCTGACATCGTAAGCATGGACACAACAATCCAAACCCTCATCGATATGATGAGAGATGTGAATATTTAAAAAACGGGCTTGATGAAAATCATCAAGCCCGTTTTCTACAAAACTAATAACCGCTTACATCATAAACATCCCGCTCTGATGAGTTGACATTTTACGGTTATAAACCTCGTACTCCAGATGATTTCTTTTTTTCACATCATTAATATTTTCATCATAATATTTTTCTTCTGATTTTAATTTGCCTTTTTCGTCATAAGTTTTTGTAATAATGGTGTCTTCATAACCATCCCCATCCTCATCAACAAAAGTTTTTGATATTGCAGGCACTTTGTGCCCATCAACAGGGTCTGTACCTGCTTCGTAGAAATTTGTTACGGAATAAATATCTTCCTTGCCATCACCGTTCACATCTTTGTAAACCACTTCTTTGGTGCATTTGCCATTTTTATCAAAAGTTTTTTCTGTTTTAGAACCGTCTATATTTACAGTCGTAACAACTTTACCAATATTTGAACCAAGAATATCCTTCGGACGAGTTTTTGAACCGTTAAGAACTCCCCCAATATCAATATTTTGATTTGTTTTCTGAACTTTTTGTCCTGAACCTGAACCGAAAAGTCCGTTTAATTTTGCCTGTCTTGATTGATTAATTCCTTCGAGCATAAATGCCTCCTTTACTTAATACCTCGTGATAAGCACACATTGCTTATTTCTTATGTATATATAAAGTATTCACATCCAAAAGAATTGCCCTCGCCCCGCCATACCATACCATACCATACCATACAGGGCATTATAACTGGGTTTGAGGCATTTTTAAATTCATCTTTACATTTCGTAACAATACTGGATTTATAGGAAGATGTTTTAATTTGGTGATGTGAATAAGTTAATAGGTTAA